>Ga0105052_10003823_pt1 | contig 17043 bp, 16 predicted proteins | sample FRY03_FD_78094 | JGI IMG/M metagenome (GOLD analysis project Ga0105052, IMG submission 78094) | Freshwater microbial communities from Lake Fryxell liftoff mats and glacier meltwater in Antarctica - FRY-03 | ecosystem: Environmental > Aquatic > Freshwater > Ice > Glacier meltwater ... | reverse complement strand
AACGAACGTAAAAAGTTCCTTGTAAAATTGAAAAAGCTGTTTTTGGATACTTTTTTCAGCTAAAAAAAGTATCGGAAAAATATAAGAGAAGTTAATAGTCCCCAACTTTTTAACTTGACCCATGAGTTTCCGTCCAAACACTATACAACTGCTTTGAATAGATGAAGTCGTCAGTTTAAATAATTCGATTAGTTTTATTGAATTAAAATTATGAATTTAGTGTAAGTGAATTGATGCCTATTATGTCTTTGAAACAACAGAATCATTAACGATAATTTTCGTAAATGATTCTGTTTAAACTGTATGCCATTATAACTATTATCTTTTCACTGAATTTTAAAGTTGTTTGCTTTTGTTTATATTTATTAAGTGATGTTATTATGAAATGGTTGTTTGCTTTACTTACCTTATTTACTTTTAATAGTTTTTCTCAAGAGGTTCACAACGACAGTATCAGCGTTACTGTTTTTGTTCAGTTTTTAGTTACAAAAGAAGGAGAAATTAAAAGGTTATCTATTCCAGAAGTTGAAGGAGAAGATTGTTGTTCCAAACAATTTATAAAAGAGTTAAAGAAAAAAGCTGAAAACGAGGTGTTGGCAATAAAAGAATTTGACGTTTCTAATGAAAAACAATGGTACAGAATGCCTTTTTTATTCAAATTTACTTCAGAGTATGAAATTGAACAGATGAATTTGATTTTGAAGGGGAGTAAATGATCAATATCGTTCAACTAATTTTTTCTAGCCCATTTTCACAATAGACTAGACCTATTTCTTGCTTTTTATGAAACATATTTCTACTGATTGCTGTTTCGTCTTCTCTTTTAGGACGTTCATGATAGAGGTGATACTGTAAGGAGTGAAATTTCATATTGTAAAATTTAAACCCTTTTTTTAATAGTCGCCATTCAATGTCACAGTCTTCGCCATATCCCGTCATTTCATAATCTTCATCAAAACCATTAATTGAAAGTAAAGTGGAAAAAGGAATAGCCATGTTGCAACCGATTATTTTTGGTTTTTCAACCTTGTTTACCGGTTTTAAGGGTAAGTAGAACGAGTCCTCTATTCGTGTGCTTTTATTTTTGAGCATCATCCATTTTGAAGGAATTATTTGTTTTGAATCTAAAATAAATTCACTTGTTTTTTTATCTAAATTCGTTCGTTTAGAAAAGTAAACTGATGAACCATCATAATGTTTAGTATATTCTTTGAAGAAATTGGGGTGTAAAATACAGTCGCCATCAATAAATATACATAGTTCAGCATTATTGTTTCTTAGTCCTGTGTTTAGTATTTTGTTTTTTCGAAAACCAATGTCTTCTTGATAAAAATGACTGATAGTAAAGGGGTAGGATGTATTATCAATAAATCCCTTCATATCATTGAAATTTCCATCTTCTAAAATTGTAACCGTAAAGTTTTTATAAGTTTGTTTTTCAATAGAATCTAAGACCTTTTTTAAAAATGGAATATTCTTATAGACGGTAATAAGTAGATTTATTTCAATGTTTTTTTTCATGAAAGCTTTACTTTTTCTAGTGCTATTAATTCATCTCTTAGTCTTGCTGCTTCCATGAAGTTTAAATCTTTTGCAGCTCTTTCCATTGCTTTTTTTAATTCCTTCATTCCTTTTTCTAACTCTTCTTTATTCTGATATTGAATCATAGAGTCAGAAGCAATAGAAAGTTCTTTATCTGTCATAGGACGATACATTTTGTCCTCATTTATGATTTTAATATTTTCTAACGTTTTTCCAATTGACTTATTTAAGGCCTGTGGAACTTGATTGTTTTTTTCATTATAAGCAATTTGGATCTCTCTTCTTCTTAAGGTTTCGTCAATGGTTTTTTGCATTGAATCAGTCATCTTATCAGCATACATAATTACAGTACCGTTGATGTTTCGAGCTGCTCTTCCTACAGTTTGCACTAATGATTTCACATTTCTTAAAAATCCTTCTTTGTCAGCGTCTAAGATTGCAACTAGCGATACTTCAGGTAAATCCAAACCTTCTCTTAATAGATTTACTCCTATTAAAACATCGAAATCGCCCATTCTTAATTGCTTCAATATTGTTACACGGTCAATTGTTTTTACTTCACTATGAATATATCGACATTTGATGCCCATTCGATCTAAATATTTCTGTAATTCTTCAGCCATCCTTTTTGTAAGGGTTGTGATTAGAATTCTTTCATTTAGTTCAATTCTTTTATGGATTTCTTCAATTAAATCATCAATTTGGTTTTTACTGGGTCGAACTTCGATCAAAGGATCTAATAATCCTGTTGGACGAATTACTTGCTCCACAATAACGCCCTCCGATTTTTCCAGTTCAAATTCAGCAGGTGTAGCAGAGACGTAAATTGTTTGAGGAATAATCATTTCAAACTCTTCAAATTTTAAAGGTCTGTTGTCCATAGCAGCTTGAAGCCTAAAACCGTAATCGACTAAGTTTATTTTCCGAGCTCTGTCGCCACCATACATTGCTTTAATTTGAGGTATGGTAACATGGCTTTCATCTATAACCATTAAAAAGTCGTTCGGGAAATAATCCAACAAACAGAAAGGTCGAGTTCCAGGTTCTCTTTTATCGAAATAGCGAGAATAATTCTCAATTCCAGAGCAGTAACCTAATTCACGAATCATTTCAAGGTCATAAGATACGCGTTCCTCCAATCTTTTTGCTTCTTCAATTTTACCTTCTGTTTTAAAGGAAGCGACCTGAAGTAGCATGTCTTCTTGAATTAACTCAATTGCTTGTCGGGTTGTTTCTGGACTTGATACAAAGATGTTTGCAGGATAAATATTTATTTCTGAGAACGATTCTATACTGGTGTTGTGCTCAGGATCAATAGAAGTTATCGATTCAATTTCATCTCCCCAAAACTCTATTCTCAAAGCATGATCGGCATAAGCTAGAAAAATATCAACAGTATCTCCTTTTACTCTAAATTGACCTCGTTTAAATTCAATTTCTGATCGAGAGTATAAATTTTCAACTAATCGAAATAAGAATTTATTTCTAGAGAAATTCATTCCTGATTTAATTGAAAGAATACTACTTTCAAATTCGTTTGGGTTTCCAATACCATAGATGCATGATACTGATGAAACGATAATAACATCTCTTCTCCCTGATAATAAGGTAGAAGTGGCTGATAATCGTAACTTTTCTAATTCATCATTAATTGCTAAATCCTTTTCAATATAAGTACCTGTAACAGGCATATATGCTTCAGGTTGATAATAATCGTAATAGGAAACGAAGTATTCGATTGCATTTTCAGGAAAAAAGTCTTTAAATTCACTGTATAATTGAGCGGCTAATGTCTTGTTATGTGAAAGAATTAATGTTGGTTTGTTAGTTTCTTTGATAACATTTGCGATTGTAAAAGTTTTACCAGAACCAGTAACCCCGAGTAACGTTTGGTTTTGAATATTTTCAACTACACCTTCAACTAATTGTTTTATAGCTTCAGGCTGATCGCCAGTAGGTTTAAAATCAGATACTAGTTTAAATTCCATTCTTCTTTACTTTGAAGCAAATTTAAGGATTATCTTTGATTTGTAGGTGGTAAAATTTACTCGCTAAATAGGTAGTGTCTGGACGGAAATTCATCTAAATTAAATAAAATTCTTGTCGTAATCTTTTTAATTATTTATATTCGATTGATAATCAGGTGTCAACTCATACAAAGAAATTGAAAATATCCTCGACAATTTATTTCATTGTAAAAATAGTCAATTTCCGACCATACACTAGGTAAAGTTTTATGATACTAAATAAAAATATATGTGGTAACTATTGTGATTTTTACATTTCTTAAAATTCAAAGAATATTCGTTCCTTATATGACCTCATGATCCCTTATATGGTTCATTAAGCTTTTTCAAATTGTTTTTCGTCCAGGCACTAGTTATGGAATTACTAGACTATATCAGAAAAAATCAGGAGGTTTTCTTAAGTCTAATTTAGCATCTTTAAACATGTTTGAAGTTGACCTTAAGCTAAACAAAAAACTCTTATTTCCTCCAATTGGAATCCAGTTAAAAGATAATGCCCAGCAATGCATATCGCGTGAAAGATTTAAAGTTGTGTATGTTACTTTAGCAGTTTTAACATCGTAATTTACAGACCCCATTATTTTCCATCTTTTAGTGAAGCTTACATCTCCATTTGCTTGAATGGTCTGAATTTGATTTGTTTTATTTGGAGAAGATAAAGATATGTTTTGATTTGTAGTGATTGAATATACGTGTGATACGCTAAATTTCCACGGAATATCAAAATTGATCGCTCTCTCAGGATAAAGTAGAAAGTAATTATAATCGGCATTCCAATTTTCTCCAATTTTATCGTTTAAAACATTCAATTTTTCTTTACTTTCTTTCGATGTGAACGTGAAATTTGTAGTGAAATTAGTATTTAGAAACCTCCCTAAGTTATTACCACTTGTTAAAGCATAGGATGAAAGACTTTTTCCAGTGTTTTTTTCCCAATCATAAGGACTGAAACTAGAAGATGATACAAAATTTAAAGAGGGGAAAGGGCTAATTCGAAGGTTGACGCTTAGATTTGATAAGTTCATAGAGTCTTTTAATAAGTCATAATTACCATTAATTGAAAAGGCGTCTATAATTCTTGTTTTTTTGAATCCGGTTATCGTGTCTTTATCTGATGCTCTCTTTAATTCAAAAGAGTTGTTAATTCCAAAATTTATCAGTGCTTGATCGTTTGAAGTACCTTGTTTGTAAATACTTCTCGCAAATTGGTTATATTGAACAAGTTGAGGGGAAACAGAGCCTGTATCAAGGTAATTAAATTTATTTAAATTAGGGATGTAGCTTAAACTCATATTAGGTGTCATAATATGTCGTAACAAAGGTTTGTTTTTACCAATGAATTTGTAATAACTATAAACTACGGATGTTAATGAACCTGAAAAAGAGATTGTTTGAGTCGATCCTATTTGTTGAATTTGAGTAGTGATAATTGAATCGTTTACTGCATTGAAAGTTTTAAAATCTTGTTGGAAATTAGTTCTACTGCTGTAATTAATTGAAGGTGTAAATTTTAATGTGTTTTTGAAGAAAGCGGCTGTTGTTTGGATGGTAGCTTTCTGTTGAAATCCATTAATGAATTCATTTCTAATAGCATCGAATTGGCCATTTGTTAAAAGTGAATCTTTAAATATTGAAGTGTTTTGAGCTTCGAGGTTATACGAAATTGCAATTCTTGAGAACAATTGTTGCCATTCTTTTTTTCCTTTAATTATATTTTTTAATGGAGTAAACCTTGTAATGTTGGTTGTAAATATCGGACTGGTTAAGGCTATGTTTTGTTCAGAAGTGTTCTGTCTTAATGATATTTTCATCCCCATAGTAATTGGTTTCCCAGGGAAGGTTCGTTGAATATTTATGTCAGAGTTAAGTTGATTGTTAAAGTACTCTGTATTAACGGGGTCTAAACTGTTTTTTGTATTATTATCTGATACAAAATTAACGTTAGATGAAAAAGTCCAGAAAGGATTCGATTTTGCATCCTTGCTGTGTGTCCAAGCTATTCTAACTTTATTGCTTAATAAATTTGTAGGGAATCCATTGTTTAATTGTTGAAATTCAGTAATTAAGAGTCCACTGTTCTTGTATTTTTTTAAGTAGTTTGATTCTTGCCTTAACCCCCAACTACCTCTACTAAGAAGTGTGATGTATGTACTTGTATTGAAAGTGTTGCTAATAGGGAAGTAGTATCCTAAATCCCTAACTCCAAAACCATACACTGATGATGGTACTATTTGAGGGAAAAGAATACCATGTGTTCTTGTCTTTGATTGAGGTATAACACTAAATGGAAGTCCAAAAGGAGTAGGAACACCTTTGATCCAAAGATTCATAGGACCTGTAACTATTCTTTTATCAGGAATCATGATTGCTCTCGAAAGATGGAAGTGATAATGAGGTTCTTCAAGTTCGCAAGTTGTAAACCTTCCTTTTTCAAAATGTACTTCTTCGTTTTTTTGACGTTTTGCGGTCCCCATATATAGGTACAACTCGTCTTGTTTAATTTTCACTTCTTCAATAAAGCCTTTTTCAGTCTTAAAATTAAATCGAATTTTAGCAGCGTCTATTTTTTCGCCTTCACTTTCAAAAACTGGATTTTCAACTCTATTGCTGTCTTTATCTAAAATGTAAGATGCAATTATTTCATTTTTAGTTAAGTCGATTTCAATATAACCTGCTTTCATTTTTGTAGCCATAAAATCTACAAATGCTTCTCCGTACAAGTATATCTTATTATTAGCAATGTCTGCATAGATAGAATCACGTGCTCCATAGAAAGCATTTTCCTCAAAAGATTGGTCGTTGATATAAATGGTATCTTTATTGATAGATTGTGCATGTGTAATCCCATTTGTTAAGATTATTAACAAAAAGGTTATAAAAACAATTGAAGTTACGTAAACTGATTTCAACTTTTAAGATTAAATTTGTACACTTAATTTTTTAGCACATTGCAAAACTATAAAAATACCTTATAATGAAAGTTAAAAGTTCCAAATATAGCAGAAACTATGCCATATTTTTTATTTTTCTTTTGTTAAAATTAGCAGGAGTCAATGCTCAAGAAGCTTTTGAAGTTCGTCCATCGATTAAAACAATTGTAATTGATGCTGGTCACGGTGGAAAAGACCCTGGTTGTCACGGTGCTTCAGCTCAAGAAAAACATGTGTGTCTTTCAATGGCTTTAATGTTAGGTGAAATGATTCAAGCGAATTATCCTGATATTAAAGTTATTTACACAAGAAATACAGATGTTTTTGTAGAGCTTGATGAGAGAGCACATATTGCAAATAAAAATAATGCAGATTTATTTATTTGTATACATGCAAATGCTGCAACACCCTCAGTTGCTGGTGTTGAAACTTATGTTTTGGGACTTCATAAAACGGAGGCGCAACAACAAATTGCTGAAAGAGAGAATGCTACTATTTATCTTGAAGAAGATAAAGGAGCGAAGTATAAAGACTTCGATTTAACTCCTGATGCTCTAATTGCTCGGCAGATTCAACTTTCAGTTTTTTTGAACCAATCTATTAATTATGCATCAAAGCTTCAAACGCAATTTAAGCTATTAGGAAGGAATGATAGGGGAGTAAAGCAGGCTGGTTTTTTAGTGTTGTACAAAACAACGATGCCCAGTGTTTTAATTGAAACAGGTTTTTTAACGAATTTGAATGAAGAGCGTTTTTTGAGTAGTATTGATAATCAAAAAAAGATGGCGTATGCTATGTTTACTGCTTTTGAAGAATATAGAAATGATTTAGAAGGAATCAATTCAAAGCCAATTACTTTAGAAGTTGCTAAAACGGATCAAAAAATAGCGGAAGTTAAAAGTGTTGAGGTAGTTAAAGTTGAAAAAAAAGAACTTAGTAGTGAAGATGCAAAAACTCAAAAATCTAAAACGAATAACCCTTTTCAGGTTGATGAGAATTTAAAGAAAACGAGTCCACCAGTTGCGGTTGAGAAAAAAGAGGTGCCTATAGTGATAGAGAAAAAAGAAACTTTACAAGTAGCTAAACAAGAAGTTCAGATTGAAGAAAAGAAAGTTGTTAAGGAAGAGATAATATCTAAAGTGATTTTTAGAGTTCAGATTGAGACTTCAACAAATGCTTTGTCACTAAAAGATTTGCAGTTTAAAGGTTTGGAAGTGTATGAATATAAGCAAAGTGGATTGTTTAAATATACGGTAGGAGTTTTTGAAAATGATTTTAATACAGCGGTAAAATATAAAAACGAATTAACAGCTAAAGGATTTAAAGGTGCATTTGTTGTAGCTTTTTTCAATAATGAGCGCATTGTTTTAGAAAAAGCTATTAAATTAGCAGAAAAATAGAATTTTGAAGATATCTAAAGAAATTAAAACTGGGATTATAGCTCTTTTAGCAATAGGATTGTTGGTTACTGGAGTAAATTTTTTAAAGGGGAATAGCTTTTTTGGCGGTGATGAGGTTTATTATGCTTACTTCTCAAACTCAGGTGGCATTGCTCCCGCAAGTTCTGTTGTTTTGAATGGGGTAGGAGTAGGTAAGGTTTTGTCTGTTGAAAATATGTTCAATGAATCGCCTGTGAAACAGGTGCGAATTAAATTTAATCTTCAGAATAGAAGTTTGAAAATACCAAAAGGCTCAACTATAGAAATAGGACCGTTAGATTTATTTACAAAAGGTTTAGTGCTTTCTTTGAATCCTGACATTTCTAATGGGTTTTACAAACCTGGAGATTCTTTTATGGGGGTGGTTGCTGTAGATATATTTACACAGGTTAAGGCTTACGCGGATCCTGTAACTAGTCGTTTACAAGGTATGATGGAAAAATTGGATAAATTAGTTTTTTCTTTCTCGTCATTTTGGGATACTACTGCAACTTCTTCGTTACAAGGAAGTATGCAAGATTTGAAGATTACTATTCAACGATTTGGCTCGGTTGCTAAAGAAGTAGAAAGTCTAATTACAGAAGAGAAAGTTAAATTAAGCCATATTTTTTCTAATGTTGAAAGCATTACAAATAACTTAAAAATAAGTAATGATAAAGTAGCTTCTATTATTGGTAATACTGAGAAGTTAACAGATGACTTAGTAAAATCAGATTTTAAGAATGTAATAGCTGATGCGCATGCAACGATTCAAAAATTAAATAAAACATTGGAAGGAGTTAACAATGGGGAAGGAACTTTAGGTAAATTAGTTAAGGACGAAACCCTCTATTCAGGATTGGTTGAAACTAATAAATCATTACAGCATTTAATAGAAGATTTAGAAATTCATCCAGAGCGTTATATTCATTTATCGCTGATTGGACGAAAAGTTAAAGGTGTACCAATTCCTGCACATCAAGAAAATAAATTAAGGAAGTTTCTGGACTCAATTCCAGATTAAACATAAACTATAAAACATGATTTCATCAATTGTATTTATTTTAATATCCCTAGTTGGATTTGGTTTTTTTGCTTGGAATGCAAATAAGATTAGAGCAAATATATTATTAGGAAAAGAAGTTAATCGAACAGATAAAAAATCAGAACGTTGGAAAACAATGACGCTCGTAGCATTGGGACAAAAGAAAATGTTTAAAAGACCTATTCCTGCTTTTTTGCATTTAGCGCTTTATGCAGCTTTTGTAATTACTCAAATTGAACTAATTGAAATAATAGCAGATGGTGTTTCTGGTTCCCATCGTATGTTTCGTTCTTCTTTAGGAGGTTTTTATACTTTCATGGTTAGTTTTATAGAGGTTCTATCTGTATTGGCTTTTATTGCAACATTTGCTTTTTTGTCGAGAAGAAATTTAATTAAGCTTCCTCGTTTAAACATGAAAGAAATGGCTGGATGGCCAAAGAAAGATGCGAACATGATTTTAATTATGGAGTTAGTGTTGGTGACTTTTATTTTTATGATGAATGGGGCAGATGAAGTATTATATACGAAAGGTTTATCTCACGCTGATAATTTAAATGATGGCTCTCTTGGTTTGGCTATTAGTAGTTGGATGGGACCATTATTATTTGGAGGATTAGAAGAAAATAGTCTTCATATTATCGAACGAATAGGATGGTGGGGACATATTGTTATGGTGTTTAGTTTTTTAAATTATTTACCTTACTCAAAGCATCTTCATATTTTATTGGCTTTCCCAAATACTTATTATTCTAATTTAGAAAAGAAAGGTAAATTCACTAATTTAGAGTCTGTTAGTAAAGAGGTTAGGCTAATGATGGATCCTACTGCTGATCCTTATGCAGCTGCTGATCCAAATGCCGAAATACCTAGTTTTGGAGCAAAAGATGTTACCGATTTGACATGGAAAAACTTACTAGATGCATATTCTTGTACTGAATGCGGAAGATGTACTTCTAGCTGCCCAGCAAGTATTACTGGTAAATTGTTATCTCCTCGTAAAATTATGATGGATACTAGAGATCGTTTAGTTGAAGTTGGAGATAACATAAGAAAACATGGTTCAGACTTTTCTGATGGTAAATCATTAATTGGAGATTATATTTCAGAAGAAGAAGTATGGGCTTGTACTTCTTGTAATGCTTGTGTTGAATCGTGTCCAGTTAATATTGATCCTTTGTCAATAATTATAGATTTAAGAAGAAGTTTAGTGATGGAGGATTCAAAAATGCCTACTGAGTTAGCGGGAATGTTAACCAACATTGAAAACAACGGTGCTCCTTGGCAGTTTTCTCAAGCTGATAGATTGAAATGGGCTGATGAGGCGTAATTAAACTGAATTATAGATATTAAAAAATAAGATATGAGTAATTTATTGAAAGTGCCTACAATGGCTGAAATGATGGCGCAAGGTGAAACACCAGAAGTGTTGTTTTGGGTAGGTTGTTCTGGAAGCTTTGATGACAGGGCTAAAAAAATCACGAAAGCAATTGTTAAAATATTACAACAGTGTGATGTTAAATTCGCAGTTTTAGGTGCAGAAGAAAGTTGTACTGGTGATCCAGCTAAAAGAGCAGGAAATGAGTTTACATTTCAGATGCAGGCAATGATGAATATCCAAGTTTTGGATGGTTATGAAATCAAAAAAATTGTAACGGGTTGTCCACATTGTTTCAATACTCTTAAAAATGAATATCCAGAATTAGGTGGTAATTATGAGGTTATTCATCATACTGAACTAATTCAAGATTTAATTAATACAGGTAAGTTAAAGTTAGAAGGTGGTTCTCAGTTTAAAGGAAAAAAAATCACCTTTCATGATCCGTGTTATTTAGGAAGAGCAAATGATGTTTATGAAGCGCCAAGGTCTCTAATTGAAAAATTAGATGCTGAACTTGTGGAAATGAAAAGATGTAAGACAAATGGTCTTTGTTGTGGAGCAGGTGGAGCTCAAATGTTTAAGGAAGCTGAAAAGGGGAATAAGGAAATAAATGTTGAGCGTACAGAAGAAGCTTTAGATACTAATGCTGAAATTATAGCAACAGGTTGTCCATTTTGTAATACTATGATGACAGACGGAATTAAATTAGCTGGAAAAGAATCTGAAATAAAAGTTCTAGATATAGCTGAATTAATTGCATCTGCAAACGATCTCTAAAAATGATGAATTTACCAAGTAATGCTCGTGTATGGGTGTATCAGTCTGATAGAAAATTAACAAGCTCTGAAAAAGTTTTTATTAAAGATGCTTCTCTTCAGTTTGTTAAAGAGTGGGCTGCACATGGGGCGAGTTTACAATCTGACGCTACTATAGTTGGAGATTATTTTTTAATATTAGCTGTTAATGAGCAGATTGCAAACGCATCAGGTTGTTCTATTGATAGTTCTGTTAAGTTTGTTAAGTCAATAGGGAAAGAATTAAAAATCGATTTCTTTAACCGCTTAAAATTAGTCGTTTCTAAAGGCGATGAAACAAAGCAAATAGCTTTTAGCGAATTGGTAGATTATAAAGATTGGTGCGTTTATAATACGCTAGTTGATTCAATTCTTGAATTAAATAATTCATTTTCACAAAATGTAACTGAAAGCGATTATTATAAAATGCTTACAGATTAATTTAAGAATTATTCAAATTGATTGAAAAGGTCAGTCTCTCAATAATCATTGTACCAATCAAACTTGTTTTTAATAATTGTACTTTTCTCTAATCGTATAAAATCTAAGTATTTTTCAGCAATAGTTGAGAGTTTTTTATCACTTAACCATATTAAGTTCCAAGTAGATTCTATAGGAAATCCCTTTACTGGAATTATTTGAAGTTCTTTATTAATAATTTCGTTTTTCAAACCAATAATAGGCATAATTGAACAGCCTAGTCCTGCAATAACGGCTTGTTTTAAAGCTTCATTTGAAGTCAACTCCATTTTCTTTAATACTGGTAAATTGTTTTTTTGGATGTATCTTTCCATTACGTGACGAGTACCTGAACCTTGTTCTCTATAAATAATTGGTAATGTTTCTAGAATAGAGCTAGGATAAAATGTTTTCTTGTATTTATGCTCTAAGTTACTCACTACAAAAAGCTTATTTTTCATAAGTTCAATGTGGTTTACTTGAGGTTTTTCTGGTAAAACAGAAACCAATGCAAAATCAATTTCATTTTTCTCTAATTGTTCTAGAACATCAGATTTATTTGTTACATCCATATTCAATTCTAAACCTTTGTTTTGATTTAAAAAATCATTTAAAAAAAAGGGCATAACGTATTTACCTGTTGAGACGATTGCTATTTTTAATTTACCTGTTAACTCCCCGTTGAAAGCCATTTTTTTAAAATTAATAGCGTTTACCTCTGAGATTATATTTTCAGCAGCTTTTGCAACTTCTTTTCCGAATTCAGTAATGTAGATTTTACGACCTATTATTTCTGTTAGGGCTATGTCAAATTGATTTTGAAAATTTTTCAATTGTATAGATACGGCTGGTTGAGTTAAATGTAGTTCCTCTGCTGCCTTTGTAACACTTTGTGTTTGTGAAACTTTTAAAAATACTTGAAGCTGTCGGAGTGTGTAATTCATAAGATATATTTATGCTATTCATTACAAATGTAAATAAAAATATATCAATTAGAATACTCAGATTTGTAAAAAAAAAAGCAGAGAAATGAATTTAAATTTATTAATAGAGAATCTTACAAATCCAGCATTACTTTTCTTTGTTCTAGGAGTTTTAGCTGTTAGGTTGAAAAGTGATCTTCAAGTTCCTGAGAGTTCTTCGAAGTTTATTTCTTTTTACTTATTATTTTCTATTGGTTTTAAAGGTGGTCAGGAATTAGCTCATAGCGATATCAATATGGAAATGATTTGGGTAATTCTTTTTGCTTTGCTTACTTCAATCGTTATACCAGTCTATTGTTTTTTTATTCTTAAAAGAAAATTAAGCATAGAAAATTCTGGAGCAATAGCAGCAGCTTATGGTTCTATCAGTGCTGTGACTTTTGTAACAGCAATAATGTTTTTAGAGACGTTAAATATTAAATTCAATGGTTATTTAGTTGCTCTTATGGCTTTGATGGAGGCTCCGGCGATTATAGTTGGTTTTTTATTAATTAAGTTTTACACAAAAACTGGAAACGAGAAAAGTGGATCTTTTAAGTCTGTTATTAGACATGCGTTAACAAATGGGAGCGTATTTTTAATTGTTGGAAGCTTAGTGATAGGTTTAGTTGCAAATGAAAAACAGGCACAAGGTATAGAACCTTTTACAACAGATTTGTTCAAAGGCTTTTTAGCAATCTTCTTGTTAGATATGGGGATTGTAAGTGGAAAAAAATTAAACGACTTCTTTAAAAGCGGGAAATTTACAGTTTCTTTTGCAGTGGTAATGCCTTTAATTAATGGAGTTGTTGTTGCCGCTTTGAGTGGTTTTGTTACTGATGATATAGGGAATAGGTTTATCATTGCTGTATTAGCAGCAAGCGCATCTTATATTGCTGTACCTGCAGCGATGAAAATAGCTGTTCCGAAAGCAAATCCTGGGTTGTATTTACCTATGGCTTTAGCTATAACGTTTCCAATAAATATAACTATCGGAATGCCTTTATATATGTCAATTATTAATATGACTTAATTTTTTATATCAAAATAAATAATTTTTAACTATGGAAAATATGAAAAGAATTACAATCGCAAAAGGAGACGGAATCGGTCCTGAAATAATGAATGCAACGCTTGAGATTTTAAAAGCTGCAAATGTTAATGTTGAGTTTGATGAAATTGAAGTAGGTGAGAAGGTTTATTTATCTGGAAACACTTCAGGTATTTCATCTGAATCATGGGATACAATTAGAAGAAATAAAATCTTTTTGAAAGCGCCAATTACTACTCCACAGGGAGGTGGTTATAAAAGTTTAAATGTTTCTATTAGAAAATCGTTAGGCTTGTATTCAAATGTTAGACCATGTATTTCTTATGCCCCATTTATTACAACAAAACACCCTGTAATGGATGTTGTAATTGTTCGTGAAAATGAAGAGGATTTATATGCGGGTATTGAACACCAGCAAACGGATGAAGTTGTTCAGTGTTTAAAGCTAATAAGCAGACCTGGTTGTGAAAAAATAATCCGATATGCTTTTGAATACGCTAAAGCTAACAACAGAAAGAAAGTTACTTGTTTTTCAAAGGATAATATTATGAAGCAAACAGATGGGTTGTTTCACAAAATTTTTGATGAAATAGCATTAGACTATCCTGAAATTAATAATGATCATTTCATTGTTGATATTGGTGCAGCAATGTTAGCTGATTCTCCTGAGATCTTTGACGTGATTGTTATGCAGAATTTATACGGAGATATCTTATCAGATATTGCGGCACAAATTTCAGGGTCAGTTGGATTAGGAGGCTCTTCGAATATTGGAGAAGAATGTGCAATGTTTGAAGCTATTCATGGTTCAGCTCCTCTTATTGCAGGAAAAAATATTGCTAATCCTTCGGGGCTTATTCATGGGGCTATTCAGATGCTGATTCATATTGGTGAATCTAAAGCCGCTGAAAAGATTCACAATGCTTGGTCTAAGACGATTGAAGACGGGGTTCATACTGGAGATATTTACAATAAATTAACGAGTAAATCTAAGGTTGGTACTATAGAGTTTGCTGAAGCTGTTATTGAAAACTTAGGAAAATATCCTACCAAGATTAAATCTGTTTATTATGGTAATGAAAAACCTTTGGTTTTACCAAAATATAAGAGAAGAAAAAAAGCTGTTAAAACTTTACAAGGAGTTGACTTATTTATTGATTGGGATGGCTATTCACCAGATAAATTAGCATCACTTTTGAATGTTATAAAGGTTGAAAATGTAGAATTAGTAATGATCACAAATCGAGGAATTAAAGTATGGCCAAACGGTTTTAATGAAACGTTCTGCACAGATCATTGGAGATGTAGGTTTAAGTCTGTAAACCAATCTGATTTTGATAAAGAAAACATTTTGGAACTTATAAAACAAGCAGAAGGAAATTTATTAGATGTAATAAAAACTGAGAATTTATATGCTTTTGATGGTAAATCTGCATATTCTTTAGGGCAAGGTCAATAATTTAAAATAAATTAAAGATATGGTAAATGTAGTTATTTATATAGATGATAGTGTAGATCCAAAGACAATTGTTACTGGATTATTTGAAAAGAAATTAATAGCAAAAGCTTCGATTGATTTTGATAATAAAGTATTCTTAATGGATCATGGATCATTAATCGAAATGAAAAATTCTGTGATTACTTGTCAAACTAAATCACTTTTATTTACCGACATCGTAAGGTATGTAAAAGATACTTTTAGTGAAAGAATTAAAATATGCTCACTTCCGATTATTGCTGCAAATAAAGCATTTGAAGATCAGATTGTAAAAGCTACATTAAAAATATAACATAAATTTTAAAATGAAAAATCAAATAATAATCTACTTTCTATTGAGTGTTTTTAGTATGTTGCTTTCTTTTAAATTAAAAGAAGATGTTTTACTCCATTCTTTACTGTTTAGTATTTCTTTTTGCTTTTTTATGTTAGTTCTAGTAGTAGTCAATAAATATCAAAATAAATGAAAAAAATAAATGAATTTAGACTTGTTGATGGTTCTTATGATCTTCAAGAGGTAAAAGAAATTGTATTAACCTTGTTAGATGATAAAATTAAGTTTCATCAGTTGAAAGCGTTTAGCGCTTCAGAAAGGATTGGTGAAGAAGACAGTAACTCTCAGGTTCGTTTATTGGATCTTGGTAAAAGTAAGAAGGAGTTAATAGAGCTTTTTACTTCTCTAAAAGACGATCCTGAGCTGTTTAATAAGAAATTTAAAGTTTACTCTGAAGTTAAAATTGAATTAATCTAATTTTGACAACTCTTTTTCAAAATAGAAAACTTTTTGTGGCTACAATGCATGGTAAAGAAGCTGTTATTGGAAATGTTTAGATTTTAGTTTAGGAACTATTCATGTTATTGATTCTGCTTTCAATACTGATATTTATGGCTCTTTTTCTGGAGAGTTTAAGAGATAAGTTTCACCGATAGGAGCTGCTAGAAAAAAGTGCATTTCGGCTGTAGAAATTATGATTTAGTAGTAGCAAGTGGAGGGTCGTTTGGGTCTAGTTTTGGATTTGTTTCGGTAGATCATGAGTTGATTTCTATTATTCAATCTGAATGTCCTAGTTGTGCAGCCCCAGGGAACGATGTGGTGGAGCATTGTTTTGGTTTGCCATGTGATGAATATTGTCATCAACCAACAAAAGCTATTAAATCTGATAAATATCAATGTTCTAAATGTCATTTTGAAAGTGTAGTTGATTTTCCTAAAGGGAAAAAGTTTGAATACCCGATGTATTGTGATTTTTGTAATCCATAATGTAAATTATTTATGCTTATATCAAAAGATATTAATCAAATAGCAAAAGCATTAACTGAAAATGATGTGGTTGCGATCCCAACAGAAACGGTTTATGTATTAGCTGCTAACATTTATAGTAAAGAAGCTATTAATCGTATTTATTCTTTAAAAAAACGTCCGAAATCTAATCCATTAATTGTTCATATTAGTGGTTTTCAAGAATTAGATAAATATGTTCAACAGATTCCAGATAGGGCTCTTACATTAGCAAAAGCATTTTGGCCAGGACCTTTGACTTTGTTATTGGATAAATCAGATTTAATTCCTGATTATATTCTGCTGGATCTAATAAGGTTGCGATAAGGGTTCCTAATCATCCTGTAGTACTTAATTTACTGAGTAGTATAGATTTTCCATTAGCCGCTCCAAGTGCAAATCCTTTCAAAAGAATCAGTCCTACTGAAGTTAATCACGTGGTGGGCTATTTTGAGAACAAATTGAACTATGTTTTAGACGGGGGCAAGTGTCAGGTAGGTATAGAATCTACAAATGGTCTGAGTAAAGAGCAAAAGTTGGGTCAAGTTAAAAAGTTGGGGACTATTAACTTCTCTTATATTTTTCCGATACTTTTTTTAGCTGAAAAAAGTATCCAAAAACAGCTTTTTCAATTTTACAAGGAACTTTTTACGTTCGTTT
>Ga0105052_10003811_pt1 | contig 17091 bp, 8 predicted proteins | sample FRY03_FD_78094 | JGI IMG/M metagenome (GOLD analysis project Ga0105052, IMG submission 78094) | Freshwater microbial communities from Lake Fryxell liftoff mats and glacier meltwater in Antarctica - FRY-03 | ecosystem: Environmental > Aquatic > Freshwater > Ice > Glacier meltwater ... | reverse complement strand
CGAAAGCTGATTGCCCTTGCGTGCCAGGTAATGATCCAGTCGCTCGGCATTTGGATCGGTATAACGGAACAGCAAAGTGGGTCCAAGTTCGTGATCTTTGTAATCCAGAACCGGCAGGATCCCCGGATGATTCAACGTCTGGATGATCTGAAACTCGCGAGCCGCCGCACGTTTCAGTCGTTTTCTGGTGTCTTCATCGGAAGCCTGCGCAACCGTGTACTGTCGGACACGGCAGAAGACCGCTTCATCCTTAAATGCGACATGTCTGGCGAGTCGATCCTGGTATCCCGGCCCGTCGCCGATCAAGTCACCAAGAATGTAGTCGCCAACGCGTCTCGATCGCTGCGAGGGACGAATCCCGGAGCTGTCGATGGCTCGGGAAACGGCTTTTGCCACTTTGATGTCAATCGTCGTCCGCAGTTCCGGATCAATGCCCTGGCCGTCGCGATTGAGGATGGCACATAGAATCCCTTTGCGTTCGCTCTGTGTATCGGAGGCCTTGCGGTCTTTCAGAAAGATTCGATTTCTGGCTTGACCGGACAGTTCGCATTGCAAGTCATCCGCCGACAAAAAGATGACGGCGTCGAGCCAAGGGACATTCACTCCCTTGGTCGCGGCCTGTGCCTTTAGCAACGACGAAAGAGCCTTGGCCTTACGATTGGCCAGGTATAAAGGATTGTCATCTGAGAAGGTTCTGCCGTCGCACGAACGAGTCCATGTGCCGGCATCGCCCCAAATTCGTCCTGCCCAACTTTTCAATTCAATCAGCCAGAAGCCCTGCTTGGTCAGTACCAGCAAGTCGACTTCATAGATCGCGCCGTCATTGGTCTGGAATTCAAAATTGCTCCACGCGCGGTACGGATCGTGATCCGGCAGACCTTCGCGCACGAAGTCCAATCCGCGCCGTTCATGCTCGTACTGCGACGGCGTGATGATTTTCCAGCGTGGTGATTCCATGAAATGCTCTGACTCTCGAATGATCTGGTTGCGGCAACGATCTCATTGAATTACTTTGGCTTTTTCGGCAGCGGCGCAGGCCTGCACAACGGCCGGAGTAACTCATCCAGCTCATCAGTTCTGAACAGCCTGTAGCCATTCACCGGATGCCGCTGCGCCGCAATTTTCCCGGCATTTTCCCAGTTACGCAGCGTGTTCGCCGACACGCCGAGATACTCGGCCGCTTCCGCGACGCGTAAGAAATCCTTAAGATTTTCCATGACCCATTCTCCCCGGATTCTTCCAATCCGCTGAAGTTGAAACTCAGCACCTTGGTAAACGTTACCAAAGTTGGGTACGCTTTCCAACGAGGTTGAGTGCATGATTCGGATCCATTGCTGATGTGAATGAGAAAAACGGCAAATGCTAAACACCCTACTTGAAGTCTAAACGATGCTGCCGTTTCTCACTGCCTATGATCCGCTCGGAGGAAGTACCGGGAGTATCGACCCTCTTGGAGCATTGCAGAGCTACGGTTCACTCGCCGAGTTGCTCTTGCCGGGTGTCACGACGATCACAACGCGTTCTCGCTATCTGACGATGCTGTGTGCCGCTCTCGCCAATGCGGAAAAACATCGTTCGATCCTTCTAGGCCAATCTGGTTTGTCACAGCGCCGCAAAGCCGTTGAACCCTTTGAGCGACTTTGGGCACTGGCGTGCGTAACCGCGCGGGCAGCAGGTCACGAAGGTGCTGCTGATGGATTGCGGGGCGTGAGTTATGCAGAGAAAAGCTTCAACCACTTCGCGACGAATGGAAGAAGAATCAATTGCGACTTTCCGCTGCTGAAGTATCAGTCCCGTACCGGTGCGGTCGGTACGTACTGGACAACAATGGTCGGTGGACAGCTCGTCGATGCCGATACTGGGGCATTGGCCGATGAAGGAATTGAACTTGCCGGATGTTTTCCAAAACTACCGCTCGACAAAGGAGATATGGCAAAGATCGCTAACCCGGAGAATGCTCATCGTGTCCAACTGTCACAGGATGAGTTTTCGGCATGGAGTGAAGAATGCCACCTGAAGGCTGCCGGTGCCGAGGAACGTCGGCAGTTGGGCGAGGTTCTTACTGCTGATGACCGAAGGGAATATGTGAGCCAGGCGATGAAACGGATGGTTGGAGGCGTCCCTGTCGAGTGGGACACCGCCTCGCTGCGGCGTCTGGGCGAAGCGATAAAGACACTTCCAGCCGCTGTTGCACTGGCCTTGCCGATCGTCATCGATGCAATTGTGGTGACAGAACAGTTTCACGAAGCCATGCTGAGGATGTTTGAAACGTTGCTGTACTGGGGAACTCAAAACGCCGGCAAACCGATTTCAGATTTGGTCGCAGACAGTGATTTTCAGAAGGTCTCAGATCGTTGCCGGGAGACGGCTGAAAAATTGCGGGACTTTCGAGATCGCTGCGAACGGTCTGACATTTGCGACGGCATCGAAGGACTCGTGGGATTTGCTTTTCAGATCGACCGCTGCCTGTCAGTCCGCGAAGTCGTCATTGCGTTGTTGGAACGACACCATCGGGTTCAATCCGGGAAGGCTGATGGAGGAATGCCGAAACGCGACTGGATTACATGGGATCACTCCACACTGTTGCGACCATCGCCAAGGTTTCAGAGAAACGAAATGCCGGCGATCGCCAGCGGCTTGACGTTGACGCATCCGTATCGGCTGGAGCCGTTTGTTTACATGCTTCGGGAAACGGGCGTCTTGGCCGACATCGGCGAATAACCCGGAATTTGATGCCCTATGGAACGAACTCATCGCCTTATTGACCACTACTTGCCGCCAGGTGAAGGGTTCGTCCTCGAATCACTCGTCGCGACGACCTATCAGGTCGACTTCGAGTTTGTCGAAGAAGAACTTTTAGCAGCAGCCTTCGGTGTGCGTTCACCAGTGAGCCGCATCAAAGCGTTTCGCTCAGAGTTGGAGCGACGGCTGCAAAAAGCAGAGGTGTCAGTGTTGTACGATTTGAGTGGCTGTGATCGATTGGCTCGCCTTTCGCCCCGCATTGACGCCATTCCGATCGCAGGCCGTAAACTGCACTCGAAAATCTCCCTGCTGATGTGGGTGCGCGAAAGCACCGCAAGTGGAGTGCCGCCAGATCGGCGAATGCGTTTGATCGTCGGCTCGGCCAATCTGACCCGACAGGGATTTCGTCATAACTACGAATGCGTTGTGTCACTCGACTTTGGTGGAACGAATAAGACGCCTCGTGCTCTGCTGATGACGGCACTCAGGCTTGTTCAGGAGATTAGCGTTCTATCAAAGAGTCCACAATTGGCGCGCCAACTTAAGTCATTCTCTGAGCAGGCTGCCATGCTGGACAATGGAACAACGGGGCCAGAGACGCCTGTGGAACTTGTATCAGCAACAGAAGTCATTCCGGCTGTACTTAAAGCATGGGCAGCAACGTCGACGAAGGCTCCTGAAACCGTGACCGTTGTTTCCCCATTCTGGCCTGAAGGGACCACAGCCGCTGCCACGTTGTCTGATCTATTCCAAAGACTGGGACCGCCAGCCAATCTGGAGCTGGTGTGCATCGGAGAAAGATCAGCGGATGGAAAATCATGGATGCCAGTATTTGATGGTAGTGTGGCGATGGAACTGAAGAAACGACTTAGCAGTCGACTTTATCTTCGGGCAGCACTGCCCGATGCTGGGCACGAACAATCACCCTCGAATGCTGGCGAGACTGGTGATGAAACAGAAGAGGTGGAATTCGCGTCCCGGTTGGGAGCTGAGAAGGGTGGGGAAACCGAGTCACAGCGAATGTTGCATGCCAAGATGATTCTGGTCGATGGAACGTCTGGAAGCGTTCTCTACACCGGCTCCTCGAACTGTACGCGGCTCGGTCTGGGACTTGGCGGTACTTCTGTCAATCTTGAAGCGGGATTCGTGTATCGACTGACGCCGCGTCAACGGAAACATCTGAATGGTCTGCTGCAATTCGCTGGTCCGGCAACTGAGGTTCAACCAGACCATATTCCTTTGACCGCTCAACCGAAAACTGAAGACGAGTCATTCAGCCCCTCCTTCCTGACGGAGGTCGTTGCGTCAGGATCATCGGTGACGATCCGCTTCCAGGACAGCGTTCCCCCGGATCTTGTCCTGCTGATGCCGATCCCAGCGAAAGCAGCAGCATCGGCATATTGGCTTCTGTATCGCAGCGAAGTTGATGGCCCGATTCAAAATAACACAGTGACTGTCGACCTCAGCGGCTGTTTGAGATGTGATGAAAACCTTAACTTCCTTGCAGAAGACGGGACTTTTCAGCACGTTCAGCCACACGTCTATATTGAGGTTCGATCCCAAGGGCATCTCGCCAATTTTCCTGTTCGCTTTGATGATAAGACTCAACTTCCACTTCTTCTCATTGGACGTAAGCCAACCGAAAGTGAACTGATCGATTACTTTTTGTTTGGCAAGCAGCCAAGTGATCAACCGGACGGAGTTGGACCTGCCAATGGAGAGGACCAGGACCGATCGAAGGATGTCCCCATTGATACTCGACGAATCCTTGCCTACTTCATTCGCCATTTCGTGCAGGCCATTCCCGGCATCGAATCCGAGATCCGCCGGGCAGGCTATTCGCGTGTATCGCTTGATGCCGCACTTCGTGGCCCAACCAGTCCTCTTGAATTGGCGGAACGTGCCTTTTCCAGCCTGACCGCTCCAGAAACGCATGACGAGCCGAAAAAGACTCCGACGGCAGTCGGATTCCAGTTGACGGAGATCCTCGCCTGCCTGCTGCGTTGTCGATCTGAGATCGTTGAACCAGAATTACATGCCTGTTTCATTCCCGTCATTGATCGTTGCCGGGAACTGCTCCACTCACTCATTGCTCAGGAGCTGGATTTGCAAACCGAAGAATTCCGCTTCTATCAAACGCGCATTCTGGAAGATGCTCAATGAAACTTTCTCCTAAAATCGACCTCAGTCGTTCGCTCCAGCAGGTGTTTGGCAATAAACCTGAGTTCAAGGATCAGATCCTGCATGATTCTGCGAGGCAGTCTGAAACCGCACGGGCAATCCTTCGCCGATTCTTTGTTGCCAAAGAGAGTGAACGACGCGAGTTGATGCTTCTTGCTGATGAAGTGGGACTGGGAAAGACCTACGTGGCCCTGGCGGTTGCGGTCTCAATCCTGGACGCCATTCGAAATGGTGAATCACCCGACGGACTTCCGTCCAATAAACCTGTGGTGCTGATTATCACACCAAGGAGTGACGCGCTCTTCAATAAGTGGTTGCGGGAAGTAGAGACGTTCAGAAAGGATTGTGCTCGACACGACGGAGATCTGGATTGGCTTCAAATCCGGTCACCAACGCAGGGCAGTAGCAGCGGTGCTGGCAACGTTATGAATCTCACAATGCAGATCCGTGACGCCACCCCTTCTAATCCGATGATCATTGTCGCAAAACAGAGTGTGTTTGGAGCGGCCATTCAAAACCGTGACGCATGGCGAAAGCGCAGCCTCGCAGCAATTTTCGGTCACTTTCATACTCCGACAGACGTTCGGCGTTACTGGTGTCGCAAAGGTCGGTTGTTTGACAAGTTTGGCATCCCGGAACTGAAGGAGCTGCTGGATCTGCGGACTTCAGGCCATCTTTGGACTGAGGAAATTAAGGGAGTTGCAGATATTTTGCCCGATTTGGCAAAGGCATTTTCCCGGGCGCTTCATTCCAATGAAGATCTCGCGAATCGGTTGGCGGATGCGTTGAAAGGACAGGATGACGAAGTGTTGTCACGGCTTCTCGATGATTTAGCTCGCTGCGCGTTGGTGACCGATTGGCCTCAGCTCCCTCTCGTCATCATCGATGAAATCCACGGACTGAAAAACGAGTACGTTCAACCCAGACGGCACCTTGAAGCGTTGGCGACTGGAAAAGTCGGTCGTCTGCTGGGCCTGTCCGCCACGCCATTTCAACTGCGTCATGAGGAACTTCTGAGCATTCTGAAAATGCGCAGCATTTTGTCGCTCTCCAAGGATCGTGGTCAGCGACTCGACGAAGCCGTGTCCCAACTCGCGACAGCAATAAAATCAGCTCGCGAGTCCGGAGACATCTTTCGCAGGCGGTGGAAAGCGCTTCGCGGCGTAGATCAGGCAGTTATCGCCCAAACATGGGATACGGTGATAAATGCTGCGGAACAAGATCAACAGGCGTTGGTTTCCCAGATTCGTCCACCGCGCGTCTCGCACGCGATTAACGCTGCTCTCAATCTGGGACGATGCAATAGCGAGTTGCGGCGACATCTGCATCCTTTTCTCATTCGTCATCAGCATCTCCGTGGCTATCGAGAGCACTTCGTGGGGCACAAGGCTGCTGCTGTTGCGGGCAGTCACGGGAGCCCGTCCTTCAGTTGGTCACCTGGTATGGAGGTGCACGGGAATGATGAGCTTGCGCAATTCCTGATGATGCGTGCCGTGGCATTATCCAAACAGGAGCGAGGGATGCCGGGCCTGGGGGCTGAATTGACTGGCAGCTATCGCCATTTGGTGGAAACCGCTGCAGTTTGGAAAAAGCTCGCAAAAAGCACCAATCCACTACTTCGTGACTATCACGCGGTCCTGGAACAGATCATTGGGACACGCACTGCCGAGCACGATCCGGACTCTGAACATCGAAAAGTTCAGGCCACGGTTCATCGTGCATTGGACTTCTTCAAACGGGGACAAAAATCTCTGGTGTTCTGTGTCTACACCAAGACTGCGGAGACCATTCGTGATCAGCTGCAACTGGCAATCGACAACTACCTGGCAGAGATTCGACAAAACGTATTCGGCGATGCCTCGGCATTCGACAATTTTCGGCGACGATTTTTTAACCGACGGGAACATTTGTTTTCGCTGATTCAGGACCATCCACTGCTTGGCAAATTGCGTGGAGATCGCATCGGTGTACCGTCGCATGTTGCGTTGACTATAGAGCATCTCAAACAAATTGCCCTGTTGCTGGTCGAGCAACCGGAGTATGCGGACAATGACAAACCCGACCGACGGCTCATCATTGCCGCAACGGAGCAAGTCGCGGTGAAATGGTGGCGTGAGACTGAAGAAGGACAGGCATGGCTCAAAAAAGTGCTGCAGAATTGCCTAGACCTTGAGGAGATGATCTGCAGTGTTAACTGGCTTGAAGCTCGTGAACCGCTGTCTCGCAGTGAGCGCGCAGGTCGTATCAGACGGCATTCAGACCCTGAAGCTCATGAGCATTCGCGGGATCCTCTGGAAGCAGAAGAAACAGATGCCGAAGCGGGTTATGGACAAGGCGACATCTTGCTGGAACAGGCAGCAGAATCGTGGGTGCGCCGGCTTCGAGAGGACGCCATAGGGGAAATCGTAGCGCCCTACTTTCGGCAAGGGTTGATTTCCGCTGGCAGTGGTCGGAATCCTCTTTTGATAGAGCATCATGGTGATTTGCTGGCACAGTTTGATCTGAAAACAAGAGCCGTCGCAGGACAAGTATTCCGACGAATTCTGATGGCGGATGAGTTCCTGCTTCGCTACCTGGCCGATCTGGAAAAGGACAACACCACGCGCTGGGCTGACTATCTGTCGCAGCGATATGTCAAACCCCTTGAAGGTCAACTGGAGTCACTCCGAGATCGCGTCCATGCCTATCTGGAGACCCTTCTGCGAGCTCTCAACAACGAGGCACTGCTGTCTGGTTACTACGCTGGCGCTGAAAATCGCAACGTCGTCCAGCTTGTCAAAGGGGAGACCAAAAATCGTGACCGCTATTTCCTTGGCTTCAATACTCCGTATCGACCTGAAATTCTCGTGTCAACTTCGGTCGGTCAGGAAGGTATTGACTTGCACCGCGAGTGTCGTCACGTAATCCACCATGACCTTTGCTGGAATCCGGCGACAATCGAGCAGCGGACAGGTCGAGTCGACAGGATCGGCAGCAAGGTGGAGCGTGAACGCATGGGAGTTGAGGAAGGTGACGGGCCTACTCTGGAAATTGCCGTTCCGTATCTGGCTGCAACCTATGACGAACGCATGTTCGAGGAACTCTATCGACGAGCACAGTTGTTCGAAGTGACCCTAGGCGGTGAACTGAGAGTTGACGGCCGGATGGATCCGGAACAAAGTGCATCAGAGCACAAACAGCGAGAAAAACTCGGCATTGGTACGGACGACGAGGATCTCGGCGACGAGTCCGACACTTCAGGAGTCGTAGATCTTCCCGCCGACATGATCGAAAAACTGCGTGTGGATCTGTCGGTATGGAAGGCGAAGTAGCGAGAATTTGGGTTTCAGCCTCTGGCACACATGGAAGTCACCACACGGGAGCTTCCTGTCCCTTAAACCTGTCGATTCAACCAATTCAAGCGCCGGTTGTACACTGCCTCGTGTTTTAAAAAACGGCGAGCGTGAAGCGGGATTCTCCACAGCTCATGATTCTGGCTTCTGTGCGCTGATACGGTTACGTCGGCTTACCCACCTCGCAGGATACATCGGAGCAAAAGTTGCGCACACCGGCCTGGTTTGGAGACTGACAATTGCCCCTCGAAAATCGGAGAGCGGCTTTACGCAAGACATGAATTTGACAAGAACCATCCCGGCCTTCGAAATGCATCAAAAACTGTGCAGACGGGAAGTTTGTCCGCAGCGATTCCAAGGGCGGATGCCAGACTCAGCAGTGCCGGATGATCAATCGCCCAGAGCGGGTGAATAAGGCACGCGACAAGCCTTTGATCTTTCCAAACCAATTGGAAACCATCTTTGACGCGTACGGTGGTGTTGGGGATTCCTCGCGCGAGTGCCTTCGCTGCCTTTTCCGCAACGCCGTCCCAGTGACGTTGCTGCAAACTGATCGACTCGGATGTGCAGCGGGGATCTACCGCAATTCGAACAAGGTCCAGTCCCAATCTCCAGTCAAGGAGGGAATGCAGCTTTCCGTTGTAGTAATCTCGGAGACACGAGTAGCAGGAACTGTCACAGTCGGCGGCATGATCCATCAAAGAGAAGCCCGACTTTTCATTCAGCAGCGGATGGTAAATCTCGTCTCGGAGTCGGTTGTCGTCTGCCAGAAACGCACAGTAACCAGCTCCGTTCGCCAGTGTGTCCATGAGGCAGATCTCGAATGGAGTCGCACTATCCGCGATTGGACGCAAAATGACTTCGAGCTCTCCCGGTTCAACATCCAGCAATCGGCAGGCTGCATTTCGCGTCAGGTAACCCCATGAATAGTACGCAGCCCTCGTGTAACATGACTCCGGCCCAGTTGCCAAAAGACGCAATCCTAATGGGGCAGCTTTTAAACGAACCAGCAGAACATCGGTACGCTTGACAGATGCAAGAGCGACTCTCTGAGTTTCGTCATGTGCAACCTTTGATTTCCAGACAGCTGAAAGGGTGGAGGGAACGACCCAGATTTCGGCGGTCGCCAACTTGCTGAACTCGAACAATTGCGATTCGTTGTCATTGAGCGATACAACCTGGCGATTGTCAGATTTGAGTTCAAAATTCGAATTGCTGACGGCTGTAAATGCCTCAGCCGGGCCGGTTTCCATGCGGGAGTTCGATGAACGGGCGGACCATTCAAAATGGCCATTGTAGTCCCGGTGTCCTTTCGGCTCCGACACAAATCCCAATGGCTCCCAGGAGTTCACAACGCTGAATGTTTCGCCATCATTGCCGCACACACTGCAACAGGAAAGTTCGGCTTTAAATGAAAATGCGCCGCATTCACGACAAAGAGCCACCCGTCTTGTGACTCCTCTTCCGTCGGCGGCGCGAACACGATTACGATCTCGAACAAAATGGGCAACGCCAACTGAGGTAATGACCCGTTTGTCTTTGACCATTTCACTGCCGGGGGCGAACTGGGAAATTGCAATTTGGAGTTCGCGGTCAATTGTCTTCTTCGCTGGAAGCTGCCGAGGTTCACCCTCATACAGATTGCGCACATGGGTCGGGAATCCAAACATGGGCAGAATTCCCCCGTTAGCCAATCGCTCGGCCAAATCCTCCTGGGGAAAGGCAGCGTCGTTTTCCGCAATTTCAGATACGGCTCCTGTCAACTTTTCCATCACCCACCGCTGTAGAGGCTTCTGCTCACTTTCCATCGGGGAGTCGTGCGTAAAGACGTTTATGATGTGGGCGACCTCTGCCGCTGAGTTTATGATCCATTGCTGAATTGTGGTGCAGATTTCTGGCCAGTGAGCAGCCCGTCCAAACTCACCATGCACGCTGCCTCCAGGAGCGTTATTCGCACAACCAGTGGCCAGAAATGCCCTTCTGAGAATCTCAGCGGCAATAGAGCGACGAACAATCTGCTCACTTGCCAAATCCACATAAGGTGGAGGTGTTCGCCCGGAAACCATCGGCAATGGAGTATTGAAATAGGTGTCATCGTGACTTCGGCCGCGTCCGACTGTCAATGCCACAGAAAAGCCAGCGCCCCTTCGTCCGGCTCGACCAACGCGCTGCTGATAGTTGAAGCGCCGTGGCGGTACGTTGCCCAACATCACTGCAATGAGCGATCCGATATCGACGCCTGCCTCCATTGTGGTTGTGACGCTGAGCAGGTCAATTTCATTCGTCAGAGGGCGTTCGTGATCAAGACACAGGCCTTGAAAAAGCCGTTGTCGCTTCGCAGCATCATCTGACGAAGTCTGCCCTGTTAACTCCTCGCAGCGTAAGCGAAACGGTTCTGCTTCAGAGGAGGCGAGAAAACCGTAGTAGTCTCGAGCATCATCACCGGCCCGTGTGTTTGGCCCCTTCGGCAACTTTTGGTGACAGTTTGAGCAGACACCGACATTTGCATGAAGATGTCGTGCCTGACAGCGCATGCAGACCCAGGCTGGATCTTCGGCGGACACAGATTGAAACCAGAGATTCTGCGGCACGATCAGAAAATCACTGTCCAGAACGGCTTTTCGATCAATGAGCAATTCACGCAGCGTTTCAAGGCACTGGTCAGGATCAGTGGTGACCGCTTTGACAAAGTTTTTTACATACCCAGGAAAACTTGAACTGGCGTATCCGCCGACCTCATCGTTTCGAAACCGCCTGCGTTCTCCCATTTGCCGAAGAACAGTGTTGGCAAGCTCCGTAAATTGCTCACGCGTTATGTCTTGAGGAAGCGACAGTCCAGCTGAATCAAATGCACCGATATTCAGGAATCCCATCCCAAGAGATTCCACGCTGCGCCGCTTATGGGCAAACAGAGTTACAAGAGACTCGAAAAGGCAACGACTCCTGAGTTCCTCAGCATGCGCACGTTGCTCCGGCAGGAGTTGTGACTGATCACGAATTTTTGGTGGGCTGCTGTCCCAGGTAAACAAGTCGTACCAAGTTACGGAATCTCGTGACTGCAATGAAGGGTGTGGGCCGGCGGGGTTGATGCCGAGGCGCAAAAGTGAAGTCCAAACGCGGTCGTTTAATTCAGCCAGCCGGATGAGGTTGTTTGCAGACGATTCAAAATCATGGATCTGCGTCCGCTGGATTTGATTCGCAATCCCAAGCTCACCATCCTCATAGTCCTGACGCAAGGATGCGTTGGCCGTGCTGTATCGACTGGCGGCCCGACGCTCATCTTCGTTCAGTGCCGTTCTGCCATTTTTCATTAGCTTTAGGAATGCGGACGCATCTCCAAGTGATGACTGAGCCCCGATAACCAGAAAATGTCGCACCAGATCACGATAGTGATCAAGCTCAATTCCGGCTGACAGCTTTGCCGCGTCCTGTCGACTATCGGTGAAGACCACAAGCTTTCGACTTTTTGGATCGAGATTTCGCAGCAGACCAGCTGCCAGCAGTTGATTCACCTTCTGGAACCCTGTTCGATGTGAGCGGAGCGGAGTCTTTACAGGTTCCTGCAGGGGCTTGTCATCTGGCGATCTTGAACTGTCACCTACGCGCGACCAGTCTGCATCACAGCGGCAACATTTTGCAGGTAATGCCGAAAAATAGTCTTTTGAGTAGATCAGTGAATTATCAATCCGATATGACCAGCCTGTAGGCAGATCTTTGATTGCCTGACCGACAGACAGTTTGCCAGTGACCGGGTCCAAATGAGCCTCTACCCAACGTCGGGTCGCGGGACCCAAGTCCCATTTGCGACCGCAAATGGGTTCATCCGTGAAGGGCCAGTAAACCGCGTAGATGCTGTATTGTCGTTCAGGAAGTTGTGGCGTTTCGAATCTTTCAAGTTGGAGCTGATCGTGCACGAGGTATTCATCATGATCGCCTCCAAAGAATCGATAGCCGCCAAGGTAGATATCACCGCATTCGGAACACATCAGAACGTCAAGAACCCTTGCCCCACAATCGCACACAAGTCGCGGCGTCGCGTAAAGTTTCCCGCATGGGCGTCTTTCCTTGTCATTGATTTCGCAATTGCCTTCCGCGCAACTGCAATCAGGATCACTGCAGGCCCAGAGCCCGGTCACGTTTCGAAAAAACTGGTGAACACGGAAAGGTAGCGGAGCTGGAGCGGTGGGATTATTGTCAACGCGCGACCACGCAAGAGCTTTAAGAAGCCCACGTAACTCCTCGCCTGTTGATGTTCCAAAAAGTCGTGATGTCAGTTCATCAGCCGTTTCCGGAATTTTTTTTTCCGAAACGAGGTGGAACACATCGACGCTTTCCAATGCTCGACACAGTTCCGACGGCGAGCTCTCTATCTCCTTCCTCCCCGTGAGTGCTTCCACGAGGCGACCGGCAGCTTTCATCTCACTGCCGGGCCCGTCAAAGTCCGATGCAAACTCCTGAAAACCTTCCGAGAATTGCTTCAGGTCGCGATGCTTTGAAGGACGTTCATCGTTTTTTTTGTCGGAGACAACTGCGAATGAATCGAACGGGCAGCCAAAGAATTCACGAAGGAACTGACTGCCTTCCCCACCGTCAATCGATGCACTGGACGCAAGTATTCGAAGTTGAGGTGAGTCTGGTGATAGACCGATTCGATCCAAAAGCAATCGCAGGAGATAAGCTATCTCCGTACCGGGTGTACCTCGGTAGGTGTGAAGTTCATCGACAACCAGATGAAAAACGGCAGAAGGGTTTTGCTTGAGCCATTCCCTTGTGGCGTCAAAGATCGGCCCTTCAATGCTTCTGCGAAGCATGATGTTTAGCATCGAATAGTTCGTGATCAAGACATCGGGAGGGGCATCCTGCATTGCCCAGCGATTCCACATTTCGCCGCTGTTGGAATCCATGCTCGGGAATTGATACCGCAAATTAAGATCATTCGCGACCCCTTTTGCCTGACGCTCTAGTTCAGACTTCTTCGCATTGAGTTCCTTCTGTTTATTTGAACTCTTCCTGCCCGAAACTGGTGTCAAACCATTATACCTCCCAAAATAAAACCTGTCCGAACGATGATGCGTGAGCCAGCTTCTTGCTCCTAGACCGTCCGGGGTATCAACACTGTCAAGCGCTCGCCGCAAACGCACCATTTGATCCTCCGCAAGCGCGTTCAGCGGATAGAGCAACAACGCGCGAACAGCACGTGGACGATTTGCTGAAGACCATGACGCCGATTCACGAACAAGCGACTCAATCATTGGAAGCATGAAACACTCAGTTTTTCCGGAACCAGTTCCGGTCGTTACAACGAGGTGTTTCTTATGAACTGCAACATCGAGGATCGAGGTTTTCTGATGCTCGTACAGCTTCCTCGCGCGAGGAAACAGACCACATGCGGCAAACTCATCAAAATCAGGATTCAAGCCTGCTGCTCGACCGATATCCGCAAGTGTTTCCGCCTCCTGATAGCGTTGAATAAACTCAAAGAATGGTGGCTGGAAGATTGTTCCGGGATTCGAAAACAGCTTTCGACGCTCGTGCATCAGCGACGATTGCCTCAGCGGCAGCGCGCTATCCAGATACCTGAGATACAGATCCAGCAGCCCTTCGGAGAGAGCGATGGGGTCTACGAGATTGCGAACTTGTGTCGATGAAGTCATTCGTTATTCAATTCGTAATGGCGTACACAAAATTCTGGCACACTCTTCCGCACGATCCAGATCAACATTTGAATATCGAAGTTCACCGTGTTTTCGCTCAGGAGGAAGGCCACTACACATTCGCAGGGCACGATCAAGTAATACCGGGGGAAACAGACCGGGATCGATTTGCAGCACTTGATCTGCCGAATCGTAACACAGACTGTCGCTCCCCGAGCGCAGGTAAAGCCACAATCCCGCCGCACGCTCAGCGGACGTCATGAGTTCTTTTAGGGAACCATTTTCCTGCCGAAACACATACCGCCACCGATGTGCGATCTTTGCTCGGTGAATCCCATGAGTTGCAGCGGATTCTGAATCTTGCCATAACAGGAATCCCTGTCTCTGATCCCAGCATGCGTGTTGCCACATCGATGCAACAAGTTCATCTGATGTTTCGCGCTGATCGAGAAGGTGCTGGTAGTCTGGAAGACCTCTCATGAGTTCGAGTCCGTAATCTTGCACGATGCTCAAACCGAGATTCTCAGCTGCTTCACGAATGCACTTCATGTCTCCGTAAAGTTGCCAAACGTCGGTCTCGTTGCCGCGACAGGTAAATGTACTCTCCGGCAACCTTTGCAATAACTCTCTCCGAAGCGCCAATGATCTGGCGCCGGTAGCAAATGCATGCGAATCGTTCGTCAGGAGAATTGCAGGTGGGCAAATCGAGACACTGCCATCCACGTTGCGCTCAAGGTGGCCAGATCGGCGCAGGCGATTGAGCGCGTGATCCAACTTGCCACTGTCAGGCTGAGACAGTGACAGACCTTTCCATGCCCGCCGTAACTGTTGGCGGGTGGCAACTTGTCTTTCGCTCAGCCAGTAGTGCAGCATAGCATCTTTACTGCTCATTGGGCCGCGCCGCCTCCAGTGGAGCGTCGATCCTGAGAAATTTTGCGACCCGGACTGCAGCTGGTTCCTCCCGACCGAGCGAAATCATTGTTCCCGCTATACGCTGGAAGTCTAGGATAGTTCCCCGTCGCCAAGTCGGTGAGTAATCGTTGTCGTCCGATTCAAGTGTCAGGGCAGCTCCATTCGCTTCTGCAGTCTCAACCCACTCCGTCCAGATGCTACCGGATACAAATCCACTGGCGGCGGTGATTCCTGGCTCGTTGTCACTGATGCCACCAGCCTTCCATGCAGAACATGCAAAACGAAAAGTCCTGTCCAAATCAAAAGTCACGTCTGAAGGGGAATCCCAGATAAATGCAATGCGCATGTTCATCGGCCATTTAGTTTGTCCCAGGTCGGGCATCCGTCCGCTGATCGCCGCACTATGCGTCAAAATGGGCTGTGCCCATGCACCGGAGGGCGCACGGTTGATGCCGCTTACCGCCACAATAAACATCTGTTCTGGATGATTGCAGGCATCCTGCCATGTCTTCCGCAAACCGTTTTCCCATAGCGGCCGAAAACTCAGCCAGTCAGGTTCTACATGATACAGCTCCAATGCAGTGCCGACGGCTTCGGCGACGGCGCTGACCGGATAAATCTCCGGAAGCAAGACGCACCGCGATCCAAGGACCGAGGCAAACAGATTCTGCGCCTCCGCGAGCGCAACTCCGGGAAGCCATTCACGGAGAATCGGGTACAGTCGGTTTTGTACAAACTCCGATTGAGAGGAATAACTGACACCAGTGCGAACGACGGCAGTTCTCTCTGGGGAACTCGCCAATTCAACGGAAGGGGCACTTGCCGACGGACTTTCAAGCCCCGGGAACAGCCATTTGAGTTTTATCGCCTGCTGGAGAATTGCATTGCTGCCAGACTTTAGCTCCTCGGTCACAGGGAGGAGGACTTCCAGAAATGCGGCCTCTTTCTCGTTGATCTCCTGTTCTCGTTTCTTAAGCTCTTCGGTCTGCTTTGCTGCCGTCGTTTTGAATTCCAACGCCATTTGTTCGAGTTCAGCGGCCTTTTCGTCACGATCCTTTTCCAGCTTGTCCAGCTGAATACGCAGATCGCCACATTTCTCTTCCGCCTTCGCTCTGATTTTGATTTCTTCTGCGCTGGCCTTTTCCTCAATTCGCTGGTTGATCTTTTCTGTGAGGGCTCCACAAATAAGCAAAGACTCCGCTGCTTCTTTTGCAATGTCGTCTTCGACATGCTGAATTTCTCTAATGCGATCGATGGCTTTCAAAGCAGAGGGGCATTCCGGCGAGTCGGCTTGACTGAGACGCGATTCCATCTGTTCAAGTACATTCTTGAGCTCCTGTTTCTCTTTTCTGGACATACTAAGCGCAGTCTTGGCCACACGCCGAATCAGTTCTGAATCAGTTTCCAAAAGGAAAGACTCAGCATGCAGCATATCCTCATCAAGCTGGTCTTTTTTCAGGATGACACAACTGGATTTGTGCGACAGGTTCGAAGACCCTGTTACACGATCTGTTAAGCTGTATTCAAAAGTCAACGATTGCCAGCCTAACTTTCGAAACGCTTCGCTTTTGTCCTTTGGGATTCGGTTGACGCGATTGTCTTTTTGTTGCGGCACTAACGAGATCTTCCAGGACGACGATTGAGTCAATGCCTCTGCAATCGTTGTTCGAAAAGGTCCCAATATTGTGTTGTTCCAGAGGACGAACACAATTGACGAAGGAACATGCCCCAAATAGAAGGCCTTTGAGGTGATGTCTGATTCGGATTTGAAACTGACACTCTCAGCACGAATCAGCTCGTAAAATCCAGCTTCATGCAACTCTTTCGCAGAACCTTTCCGTGCTTGATAATGGTTCGTACCAAAACTTTGCTTGCGAGCCGGTTCAACGACTACAGAAACCAGTTTTCCAACATGGGCTAGGCTTGATTCAGTTGCCCCGTTAGTCCACCACCACCATACCATGCCACGGTCAGGAAATTCAGCATCTGGTGCCGGGTGGCACGAGTCAGCGAACAGTACAGGGCGAAGCGTGCAGAAAAAACTCTCGTCTTTTTGATGTGGGACCTGTGCGACAGCGCAAATGATCTCTTTGCCCGAGTGTGGGAGTTCAACGGTCATTGAGTTCTCTTGGTAGCGCAGCGATTGACTCATTTGGCACCCTTTCCGATGGATTGACTGGCGTGTGACGAAATCGATAACTGATGCGGCATTTTGGAGGCGAGCAACTTGACCAACGGATGCGTTACTCTGGTGTCGCCCGTATGAACCT
>Ga0105052_10003788_pt1 | contig 17160 bp, 13 predicted proteins | sample FRY03_FD_78094 | JGI IMG/M metagenome (GOLD analysis project Ga0105052, IMG submission 78094) | Freshwater microbial communities from Lake Fryxell liftoff mats and glacier meltwater in Antarctica - FRY-03 | ecosystem: Environmental > Aquatic > Freshwater > Ice > Glacier meltwater ... | reverse complement strand
ATGAACTGCCCAATCTGCAACGCCTGGACAGACCAGCTTGATACGCGGAGGAGAACTGGCAGCACCTACCGGCGATATGAGTGCGCAAACTTGCACCGTTTTACGACAAAGGACGGTGAAGTGCTACGAGCGGATGAACAAAAACTAGGGCGCGGACGGCCCCGCAAGCCGAATCACACCATCAACTCAACCAACACAATCGCTGTATCTACCGTCACGTACTGGATACCCCTCGACGACGACACGCCGCGCAACGTCAAGCTGCAACTGCTGACAAAGGGGGGCATTGCAATGTACGGCAACCTGACGGGTGACATCTCTTTTTACACACATTGGTGCCCCGTACCCAGAAAAAGGACTGACAATGTTTGACCTGATCCGCTTCGACCACAATTCACAAAGGTTTGTCATGAGAGATTTACGCGCGCCCGCTAACGCATTTGAGTGGCAACGTTTTGTCGTAGAGGAGGCCGATCGCCGGGGCGACAAGCCGAGCACGCTAGATGCGGGCACCACGTCACACAAGCGAAGCGTAGCCTCGACAAAGGCTGTTGAGCGACTCAGGGAAACCAAGCCCAAGTACGGCACGATCGGCATAGGCAAAAAGACCGCCGAGATGATCGAACTCAAGCCTAAAAATTTTAGCATTTACAGCAAAGCACGGACTAAAAAGGAGAGCGAGGCATGAAAAACGCAACCAACACAGACGCCATCTTGGCCGATCGCGGTAGCCGCTACGGTACATTCGTAGGTCACGCAGAAGTTACGCAAGAGCTAAAGCGTAGCATGGCTAATCACCTGGCCAAGCGCAACAAGACACTGCAAGATGACCAGTGGGAAGCGCTGGAGATGATCGCTCATAAGATAGGCCGCATCGTCAACGGCGACCCGGACTACTACGACTCATGGGCCGACATTGCAGGCTACGCCAAGCTCGTGTCTGACAGACTTGAGACAGGCAAGGTTGTGTAATGGCACAAACACCCGAGAAAAAAGTAAAGCTGTGCGTTAAGAAGACGCTTGATGAGTTAGGTATATACCACTTCTCACCCCCCGGCATGGGGCTGGGTCGTTCGGGGATTCCGGATATCGTTGCCTGCTACAACGGTATGTTCTTGGCTATCGAGTGCAAGGCGGGGACCAATAAACCTACGCCACTACAAGAGCGGGAGATTAACGCGATACGTACAGCAAAGGGTTTAGCGTTTGTTATTAACGAGGACAACATGCACAGCCTAAGAGAACTACTGCAATGGTCGAAGAGCACCTGATATGGACTTAATCACAATTGACTTTGAAACTTTCTACGGCGACGACTACAGCCTGTCAAAAATTACGACCGAAGAATATGTACGCAGCGCCCAATTTGAAGTGATTGGGGTAGCTGTAAAAGTTAACAACTCAGAAACGGAGTGGGCAAGTGGAACACATGAAGAAATTAAACAATGGCTACAAAAATCTTTTAGGTGGGCAGACTCTATGGTCTTGGCGCACAACACCATTTTTGACGGGTCTATTCTTGGTTGGCGCTTCGGTATTAGTCCTAGGGGTTGGCTTGACACTTTGTGCATGGGGCGTGCCGTACACGGTGTGGAAGTTGGCGGTTCGCTTAAAGCTTTGGTTGAGCGGTACTCCCTCGGACAAAAAGGAACCGAAGTCGTCAACGCTAAAAATAAACGACGAGTAAACTTTAGCGACCCTGATCTGGAACGTTACGGGGACTACTGCATCAACGACGTAGAACTAACATACAAGTTATTTCAGAAGATGGCGCGTAACTTCCCACGGCAGGAACTAAAAATTATCGACGTTACATTACGAATGTTTATCGAGCCGATCTTGCAGCTTGATACCGACCTACTAGAGTCGCACCTCAGAAATGTAAAGTCCGTAAAAGAAACTTTGCTTGTGACATCCGGAGTAGACAAGTCCGAACTAATGTCCAACGATAAGTTCGCAGCATTACTTAGGTCGTTCGATGTTGAGCCCCCTACAAAAGTAAGTACGACTACCGGTAAAAAAGCGTACGCATTCGCAAAGACCGACGAAGGGCTTAAAGAACTGGCATCACATCCGGATGCTCGCGTACAAACTATCGTAGCTGCGCGGTTGGGTACTAAGTCAACGCTAGAAGAAACTCGTACGCAACGGTTCATAGAGATTGCACAACGTGGGGACTTACCCGTACCGATTCGGTATTACGCTGCACACACTGGCCGCTTCGGAGGCGACGATAAAATTAATCTTCAAAACTTACCTAGCCGGGGTGCTAACGGTAACCAGCTTAAAAAAGCTATCGTTGCGCCCAAAGGATACACAATTATCGATGCAGATTCTGCGCAGATAGAAGCACGTGTACTAGCTTGGCTTGCAGGTCAGTTTGATTTACTAGATGCGTTCACTAACAACGAAGACGTATACAAAAAAATGGCCTCGGTTATCTACAACAAGCATAGCGATGAGATTACCAAAGAACTTAGATTTGTTGGTAAAACAACGATCCTCGGATGCGGATACGGCATGGGTGCAGTAAAGTTTCAAGACCAACTAAAAACGTCTGGTGTTGAGGTCGAGTTAGAAGAAGCTCGGAGGATCATCGAGGTGTATAGGCGGACTAATAGCAAAGTGACTACGTTGTGGAGGCATGCACAAAACGCAATAGTGTGCCTGTCACGCGGTGACTACGCCGAATTGGGTAAACCCGGCGTGCTGTCTTTAGTACCGGAAGAGCGTGCTATCAAATTACCTAGTGGCCTGCTTATGCGCTACGACGACCTTAGTTTCGATAAGACCGATAAGGGTGAGGAATACCACTACAAGACTCGCAAAGGACGCACTCGTATATACGGCGGTAAGGTAGTAGAGAACGTATGCCAAGCGATTGCACGGTGCATCATTGCAGAGCAGATGCTAAAGATTAGTAGGCGGTACAAGGTTGTACTTACAGTGCACGATGCCATAGCCGTATGCGTGCCCGATGCCGAGGCTGAGGATGCTCAGAAGTATGTTGAGTTGTGTATGCGCTGGGTGCCAGAGTGGGCCACGGGGCTACCACTAAACTGTGAATCCGGTATGGGTAAATCTTATGGAGACTGCTAATGAATACACCAGTAAAAATTCCTGCATGGTCGTTCTCATCGATTAAAACGTTTGACCAGTGCCCCAAAAAGTTTTACCACTTAAAGGTAGTCAAGGACGTTAAAGAAGACCAAGGCGCTGCACACCTCACGTACGGTACGCAGTTCCACGAAGCCGCTGAGTTATACATCCGCGACGACAAACCGATACCCCCGGAGTTTAAGTTTGCCAAGAGCACACTGGATAATTTGAAGAATAGGCCGGGGCAAAAACTGTGCGAGTATGAGATGGGCTTAACCGCTAACCTTGAGCCGTGCGGGTTCAAAGATTCCAACGTGTGGTGGCGCGGTATCGCTGACTTAATTATTCTCGAAGACGACGGTACAGCACGGGTGCTGGACTATAAGACGGGCAAGTCCGCGAAGTACGCAGATACCGGGCAGCTTGAGCTCATGGCCTTAGCAATATTCAAGCACTTCCCGGAGGTTAAACGTGTCAAGGCAGGGCTACTATTTGTTGTTGCCAACGAATTTCCGAAGGCTAACTATGATCGTTCTGACGAGCAAAAGCTGTGGGCTAAATGGCTAGGTGACTACGGGCGCATGAAACGCGCTTACGAGACAGGTGTGTGGAACCCGAAAACTTCAGGCCTTTGTAAAAAGCATTGCGTTGTTCTATCATGTGCCCATAACGGAAGGAGCTAATATGCCGTATACGAAGTCACCACGCCCCTATAAAGAGGAGTACCAAAAGCAAGTCGCCCGAGGCGAACTGGACAACCGCATGGAGCGCCAGCGGGCACGGCGGGCTATGGATAAAACCGGGGAAGATAAGAACGGTAACGGCAAAGCCGACAAGCGCGAGGGTAAAGACATCGACCACATCAAGATGCTATCCAAGGGCGGCAGTAACAAAGACGGCGTACGTATAGTCACCCCCGCCAAAAATCGTGCCCGTAATGGGCATAGCGCACAAAAACCGGGTAGTAAGAAACCCGCTTGACGGATACCGCGCATAGCGGCACGATAAAAAATCAACAGCGATGAGAGCAAATGGCAGGCCCGTTTGCTCCGTTAAGCCGTTTGCGGAGAAATACAAAGACATGGAAATTATTGACAACAAAGCGTTGCTGCTTACAGTACGCAACCCGCAGCAGATTACTGCGGTGATACCCAAAAGTAAAGAACTTTCCGGCAATAGAGTAGTAGTGCATTGGGGGCTAGACGAGGCGCAGGTACTGCGCAACATGCGTATAAAAAACGTACCCTCCCCCATTCTTGGACAGTACGATTGGCCGGGACAACACAAACCTTTCGACCACCAGCGGGCTACTTCGGCGTTCCTCACTATGAACCGCCGTGCGTTCTGCTTCAACGAGCAGGGCACAGGAAAAACCGGCTCTGTTATTTGGGCAGCAGACTACTTGATTAGGACCAAGCGAGTACGCCGGGTGTTAGTTATATGCCCTCTATCTATTATGGATTCCGCATGGAGAGCTGACCTATTCAAGTTCGCTATGCACCGTAACGTAGACATTGCATACGGAGCTAAAGACAAGCGCCGCGCCATCATCAACGGCACTGCCGAGTTTGTCATCATCAACTATGACGGTGTAGAAATCGTAGCCGAGGACATTGCACGGGGTGGGTTCGATCTAATTGTTATAGACGAAGCAAACTCCTATAAAAACGTCCAGACTAAGCGATGGAAAGTACTTAACTCCCTAGTCAAGCCGGAGACGTGGTTGTGGATGATGACCGGTACTCCTGCGGCACAGTCCCCTCTTGATGCATACGGTCTGGCCAAGCTAGTCAACCCCTCCTGCGTACCTAAGTTCTTCACTTCGTACCGTGACATGGTGATGGTAAAGCTAACTAACTTTCGCTGGGTAGCCAAAGAAAACGCAACCCAAACAGTATTTAACGCTCTGCAACCCGCCATTCGGTTTACTAAAGACGAGTGCTTAGATCTGCCGGAAATGACGTACGTCAAACGCGCAGTAGAGTTGACCAAGCAGCAGCAGAAGTACTACGACCTACTCAAAAAACGTATGGTAGTGCAAGCCGCGGGCGAGGAAATTACTTCGGTTAACGCAGCGGTCAACATGAGTAAGCTCCTGCAAATATCTTGCGGTGCGGTGTACTCTGATACAGGCGAGACATTGGAGTTTGATATTAGCAAACGGTACTCGGTGCTGACGGAAGTGATCGACGAGTCAAGCCAGAAGGTATTGATATTTGTACCGTTCAAACACATCATCAATATCCTGTCAGAAAAGCTAACCTCCGATGGGTACACTAACGCAGTTATAAACGGGGACGTGCCCGTAGGTAGGCGCACTGAAATATTCAAAGCGTTCCAAGAGACCCCGAACCCCCAAGTACTAGTCATCCAGCCGCAAGCCGCTGCCCACGGGGTTACGCTGACCGCAGCTAACACAACGGTATGGTGGGGACCAACGTCTTCGCTAGAGATATACGCACAGGCTAACGCCCGGATGCACCGCAGCGGCCAACACCACCCATCGACAGTAGTACAGCTTGTTGGGTCTGCTATGGAACGTCATGTTTATAGCCTTTTAGATAAAAGAATAGACGTACACTCAAAGTTAGTTGATTTTTACAAAGAAATGCTTGACTAGCATACAAAACAACGCTATACTATATACTTCAGCAACAAACGGAGAAACGAAATGACAGAAGGTACGGACCTACCGCCCCCCACTGTGCCAGTTGAGCGGCTAGTAAAAGTCTACTTAAAGATGAACGCCAAACTGACAGAGATGAATACCGCGCACGATGCCGACGAGAAAGCTCTCAGAGCAAACATGGCCACGGTAAAGTCAGCACTTTTGAAATACTGCAAGGAGCAAAACGTTGAGAGCGTACGTACTACCGAGGGTTTGTTCTACAGGGGCGTAACTACCCGCTACTGGACAAATAACTGGGAGGCTATGGGCAAGTTTGTGATGGAGCACGGCGTGCCAGATCTCTATGAGAAACGCTTGCATCAGGGTAACACCAAGCAGTTTTTAGAAGACAACCCCGAATTGCTACCACCGGGGCTAAACGTGGATAGCGAGTACACCATTACCGTAAGGAGAAAATAACATGGAAGAGCCATTTGTACCGATTGAAGATTTAGCCAAGCACTTTACAGTTTCCATTTCCACAGCCCGTGCATGGGTGCGGCAAGGACTTATTCCAAAAGAAACATACGTAAAGGTGGGTAGCACCTACCGATTCAAAGTTTCCAAGGTAGTAGCCGCATTGTCAAATGCACCGAAAGAAGTTGTAGTTGCTGATACCCATAACGAACCAGTACAACTGGAAATTGACTTTAACCCTGACCCCGACCAAGACATCTAAGGAGAAACACTATGTCAAACGAAATGAGCCTTTTCGGTAACCAATCCGCCGCTGCATCCGCACTACTGCAAGGACTGCAAGACGACCTAACAAGCAAGATTTCTGGTGGTGGTGGTGGTAGCCGCCGTATCAGTATCGAGGGTAACGTATTCCGGGAATTCATCGGCGGCAAAGAAGTCCGCGTATCTGACGAACGTACTATGCAGGTTGTCATCATCAATGCAGCTGCTGTTGGTCGCACGTTCTATTCCGGCACGTATGTAAAGGGCCAGAAGATGAAGCCTACGTGCTGGTCTACAGACACGCAAGCCCCCGCTGCGGAAGTACCCGCTGATACCCGCCAATCTATTTTCTGCAAAGACTGCAAGCAAAATATTAAAGGTTCCGCTGCACAGGGTGATGGTCGGGCATGCCGATTCTCCCAACGAATTGCTGTGGCATTGGCTAGCGATGATGGTGTTGACGAAAACGTGTACCAGCTTAGTCTGCCCGCCACTTCGGTATTCGGTGACGCTGAAGGTCAGAAGATGCCACTGCAAGCTTACGGAAGGTATCTTAAAGCGCATAACACGCACGTTATTAGCGTAGTTACCGAAGTCAAGTTTGACTCCGCGGGTCAGATGAAGTTGGTATTTAAACCGCTTCGTCCGTTGAACGAGTCTGAGCTGCGTACGGTGTTGCCACTGCGCGACCATCCGGATACTACCAAGGCTATCACTATGACTGTGAGCCAGATGGATACGACTACGGAAGTGTCGCTTCCTGCCCCACCTGTGCCTGCACCAGCTACAAAACCTACCGTTAAGAAAGCGGAAGTAGTGCAAGAAGAGCAAGTAGACGAGCCTAAGAAAGTTGTTAAAAAATCCGCCGTCGTAGAGCCTACCGAGAAATCTGACTTGGCTGACATTGTTGGAAACTGGGACGACTGATTTAGTTTACGGGGGTGGGGTAGCTCCTCACCCCTCTTTTTCAGTTTTCCCTCTCACACCAATGATCGGCGGATATGGACACAAAAATATTTTTGGAGACGGTGCTGGGGGATGAAGGTAGCTATTGCATATGGGCACATCGGATCTCCGACAAGCGCCTTGTACAAAAGTTTTACGATAACCTCGATGCTGTTTTGCAAGCGGCACATAATCTCGATACGGAAGGCTTCGATGCGTACTTTGCTTTAGGTACATTTATTGAAGCGGGGTCTAGAAGCGCTAGTAATATACAGCAGCTCAGATCGTTATTTCTGGACTTAGATTGTGGGGCAACGAAAGATTACGAAGACCAGAAGAGTGCAATAAATGCACTGCAAATATTCTGTAAACAACTTAGCTTACCCCGGCCTACGGTAGTTAATTCCGGGCGCGGTATTCATGCATACTGGCCACTAACAGTACCCGCATCTCGTGAAGAGTGGTCGGCAGTTGCAGAGCGATTAAAGTCTGCGTGCAGAAAACACGGGCTCAAAGCCGACCCGGTAGTTACAGCGGATGCTGCGCGGGTATTACGTATTCCGGGTACGCGCAACCACAAGAACTCGCCACCATCACCGGTATTGCTGCTAGGAACTATTAGTCCCGCAGTGGACCTTGATGCGTTTGCTAAGCTACTCGGCGCAGAAACCGAGACTGACATATTCAATGCGCCAAGCAAGTACGTACCGAGCGAACCAGATTCGTTGATGCAGGCTTTATCCGGTAGTGTTATCAACCGGTTTAAAAATATCATGGTCAAAACCCTCGCGGGTGCAGGCTGTGCTCAGCTTGGCAATATCGTCAAGAACCAACGAGGTATAAGCGAACCCTTGTGGCGGGCTGGACTATCGATTGCGAAGTTTTGCACCGATGGTGAAAAGTCTATTCATCGGCTGTCCGAAAAGCACGAAGGGTATACCCCGGAAAGTACCGAAGAGAAAGCTGCACTTATTCGTGGGCCGTACCTGTGCGAACGCTTCAACGAATACAACACCGGAGTATGCACCGACTGCTCTCACTGGGGCAAAATTAAGTCCCCAATATCGCTAGGTCGAGAAGTTTTGGAAGCTACCGGAGATGACAACATCGTTCTCCAGAAGCCACTTAACGTAGTCAATTCGGTAGTAATCCAGTACGTTATACCGAAGTACCCGCAGCCATATTTTCGTGGTAAGGGTGGCGGTGTTTTTAAGCACGAGAAAGACGAAGACGGAGAACCAAAAGACAAGATAGTTTATTTCAACGACTTGTATGTTGTCCGTAGATTGAAAGATGCCGATAGCGGAGAAGCGCTTGTAATGCGGTTGCACCTACCAAAAGACGGTGTACGTGAGTTCACAGTGCCACTTACCGCCGTAGGTACTAAGGATGAATTTCGCAAGTGCCTTGCCATGCAGGGTGTAGCGGTTTTAAACGTATCAGAGTTAATGGAGTACACGATGAAATGGGTAACAGAACTGCAATACGCATCAGAAGCTGAGGAGTCCCAACGCCAATTTGGTTGGATAGACGACTCGGGTACTTGCTTTGCCGCGGGTAATATGCTGATCTATAAAGACCGGGTAGAAGTCAATGCGCCGTCGAGCGCAACAGTCGGCCTATTCCCGTACTTTCAACCCAAGGGTACGCTTGATGGGTGGAAGAAAACAATGGAGTTCTACAACCGTCCGGGTATGGAGGCGCACCAGTTTATGGTCGGTCTACAGTTTGGTGCACAGCTCATGGAGTTTCAACCAATCAATGCTGCCGCGTTTCATATGTATAGCAAAGAGTCAGGCCTCGGCAAGACAACAGGTATGCTAGCTGGCGCTTCTGTCTGGGGTAACCCCGACTTACTAATGCTGCAAGAGAGGGATACGTTTAACTCCAAAATGAACCGAGCCGAAGCGTACAAAAACTTTGCGGTGTACATGGACGAGATGACCAACACTAAACCGCAAGACTTGTCTGACTGGGCGTACCAACTACCAAGCGGGTTACAGCGTAACCGGATGGGTGCTAAAGCTAATACAGAACGTACGCGGGGTAAGCCGTGGAAGACGCTATTCGGCACAACAGGCAACACAGATATGCTAGAGCGTATCTCTATGTACAAGGCACTGCCCAAGGCTGAGGCTCAGCGGGTACTCCAGCACCGGGTTGAGCGCGTGCAGTTTGCGACTAAGCACGAGACCGATCAGTTTGCTTCGGAGATAAAAGACAACTACGGTCACGCGGGAGTCGTCTATGTGCAGTACATCATGAACAACTTGGAAGATGCCAAGTTACTAGCTAACGCAGTGCAGAAGAAGATCGATATCAGAGCCGCTCTATCTGCGGAAAATAGATTTTGGTCGACCCTTGTATCGCGCAGCATTACCGGCTTGATGTTAGCTAAGCGCGTAGGTTTAATCGATTGGAAAATCGAACCGCTTGTGCAGTGGACTATTGAAGTCATGGCTCGCGCAAAGAACGCGGTTAACGATATGAACACCGATGTCGAGGCAGTGCTTACTGATTACTTGGCCGAAAACTATAACAGTATGCTTCGTATTAAATCAACCGACGATGCGCGTCGTCAGCCCGTAGGTATAGACCAGCTCATAACTCCGGAAGCTACACCAAGGGGGAACAACTTTGTCGCACGGTACGAATACGACGTAAAGAAGCTATACCTTATGACTAAACCACTCCGGCTATGGTGTGTTCGCCAGCAGATCGAGTACAACGGGTTTATAGAGAGCTTGAAGACAGGCCGTACGAAAGCAACTCGTGCTAAGGTGCGGTTATCTAAAGGCACCTACATGAGTCTACCCCCCGTTGATGTTCTAGTTGTTGACTGCACAGGGTTTATGGATGACGATGCTGAAGAAACTATGGCTACAACCGCCGCGCTCTTTCAAATACAGACTTAAAGTTGACGACCTAGCCCCGGACGGAGTACCCATTCAAATTGCATGGGGCAAACTAATTCCGGGGTCGTCAGTATTTGTACCTTGTATTGATACCGTAGAGTGTGGTCGACAGATACACGCAGTCGCTATGCACTACGACTGGTCCCTAGACATGCGCGTTGTAATCGACGGTGGTCGTTGGGGTATTCGTTTTTGGAGAGTGATGTGATACTATTACGCTCAGCAGTTGTCCACTGTTTCGTTTCTCCGACGATCTTACCCCCGGCTTATCACCGGGGGTTTTTTATTCCTCGTCAAACTCCGAAGCACTTTGCAGTAACTCGTTGCGCATAACCGGGTTGAGCGTAATACCGTTAAACATTTTGGAAGATGTTCGTATGTGCTGAGCCATAGAGTTACGGATGTACTCGCCGGACACTAGTCCCGGATGTTTTTCACCGAGCTTTATTAGGTCGTCTATATACCCTGCTGCGGCATCGCTGTCACCGTTACGTGACGCAGTGAAATACTTACGGGCTAGCTCACTACGCATTTTTACTGCCTTCTCGCGGTTCTTTAGCGAGGAGTTAATTTCGATCTGCTGTAAATACTCCGCAGGGGCAAGGCCGATAGCTTGGGCTAGCGAGTGACCAACACCAACTTCTCCAACGATTGGGTCCCCACGCAGTGTATTTGCACCCTCGGTTCCGTACCGGTAGCCTTTCAGGACGTTACCAAATGCCGAAGGTAAAAACTGCTCCATACCACGCATAACTTCACCGTCGCTAATAAGCTTACCGCCACGGATAATCCGATCGGTCACGCCGTATACCGGACCCCCAGCCAACTGCAACAAGCTAAGAATCATGTTGTCTTGGTTCTGATACCCCGTGCTGTTGAGCAACAGGTCGGTTAGGCCAATACGGTTTGATACTGCTGTACCGGTTAGCGCGTTGATAGCTCCGTTAAACATACCCTCCCCAAGATACTTCAGAGCTGCGGTTTCAAAGTTGTCTTCGTCTTCATCCCGACCAAACAAGTTATACATCGCAGCTACGACACCAAACATTGGTACGCCCTGCACGCCAGCCATCATCGCAGACATCGCATAGACACCCGCTATTTGGCGCTTGGCAGCGGAACGAATTTCTGGATCTTCAGATGACATAGCATCTTTAGTTGTCTTGAACATCATGTAGTACATCGACACGCCGTAGCGCTTGTACATAAATACTATTTTCCCCAACGAGCTTTTAGCAAGAAGCGGCGCACTGTTAGCCGATGCACCTCCGTTGAGTAGTTCAGATACCCGGATAGATTCTTCTGCCGCAGCTGTGCGATCTTCGGTTGTCAGTTCTTTACCTTTGTTGGCTTTGCGCATGCGGCCTAGCTCAAGGTTATATGCCGTAACTAAAGCAACTTGGCGGTTCATACGTTCGCCGTGGTGGAATATAAAACCCATCCAAGAATTAATTTTGTTGAGTGCACCACCCTCTTTGCCTGCATCCAACACATCGCTCGTCATAGAACGAGTTAACATCCCATACTCGCTAGTCAGGTCAGCCAGCTCTTTAAGATCTTTAATCTCTTTGGGTATACCCTTAGCGTTGAAGTCGTAGTTATCCAGCGAGAACGCCGCCCGGACTTCGATCTCTTCTTTACTACCCGTCATATCGGACTTGCGTTTTAGACCACTACCCATAAACGCACGGGTCGCTTGCCCTATTGCTTTATTTGTTTCCCCATAGCCGTATTTAGCGCCAAGGTACGGCATGACGATTAGCGGAATCTGACTCATGTTAACGAGTACTGAAGAGATATTGCCACCCAATGTATAACCGAATGCAATAGACGTAGCTACTTTAGACCACTCTGCAATGTCAGGCGCGACCATTGTTCCGATATGCGCGTCAAGTACGTCAAATAACATACGAGCTTCATCGCTACGATTCTTAGTATCGATGTGGTTTTTCATTTCGTCACGTAGCTTATACATCTTGGAGCCGTACTCAAGATTAGCCATCTGGTGAGCCATATTGATAGACTTGTTGTAGAACACATGCGAAGCATCAGTGTCGAAACCTAACGTACCTAGCCGCGAACGGAACGCCTGTGCAAACGACGACTCGGGTAACGTGTCCAAGAATACTCGCATTACCTGATCGGTAACTTCGGCATCGACCTTGTTAGTCTCTAACACCTTGAGGATGCTATTTACAAACGAGGTTGACGGCGCATCTTTATAGTTCCGCTTGCTTGCAGGGGAAGATTTCTGCACCGACTTAGCATCTACATCTTTGTCAGCTTTAAGCATGGCAATCGCACGGCCTTGCTCAACCGACGTTTTAAACGCCATCTTGAAATATTCCAAGTTGCCATCTGGCCCCTTGCCGTGGTACGTAACCCAGTGCGTGCCCTCACGCATAAGCGGGAAGTACGGGTCAATCTTGCCCTTAGTAGCTAGCCGTTTGTATATTTCGGTTTTCAGCTTCTTAGCTTCGTCTGGGTCTTTAACCGAATCGTCGATACGACCAAACAAAAGATTTATTACCTGCTCATGGGTCTCTACGTAAGAGTCGCGCATCTGCGTGTAGATAGCTTTACCTTCGGTGCCTAATGCGTTCCAGTCTTTCTGCAACGCATCCCATATAACTTGCTTATCAGCACCGCTCTTAGAAGTCTTCCCTTTGTACTCTCCACGGGGTTTACTCGGGTCGACTTCTTCGACTGTAGACCTAGCGATTACGTTATTCAATATTGTTTCTTTATCTGGGTTTCCCTTTACCCACTTCTGGATACGCTGCATCGTACCGTCAACTTTTTGTCGGCGCTTGTCGATCGAGCCACCCCATTGCTTCTCAAGTGTGTCGAGCTGCTTAGCCATTGGAATTTCTTTGGCGGCTACGTCAGTCAAAGCGTTGAGAGGCAAACTGCCAAGCACCGTGCGCTTGGCCACCGAAGGAATCTTGTCCCGCAAAATATCGTAGATACCACCAACGTATGTGTTGTCTAGCGCAGGCAAAGACATAATCTTTTTGTCCATTGCCGCAAACACGTCCTTAACTGTGCCCAACATAGAAGCTTCGTGCAAAGTACCTAGTGGAGCTCCGTTAGGGGATATGATCTGCATAGCCAGTACGTCAACGGCATCTAGCGCAGAGCCAAGACCTTTCGTTGGAATACCAACCAAGCTACGTAGGTAGTTAGATACTGCGCTGAAGAATCGGTTTAGCGCACTGATAGGCTCCCCTTTAGGGTTAACCTGCGCTAGCTTCTGCTGAAACTCTGGATTACTAAATGCTTCGGAAATAAACTCATCCAGCGACTGCGTACCATATGCAGTACCCAAAGAACCTTTAACGTCGGCAAACAACTGTGTGAGCTGCTTAGTTGCTGGGTGGCTCTTGTTACCCAATACCTTATGAACAGCTGCGTGAGTTAGCTCGTGGATCAGCGCATGGGCGTTCAAGCCTGTAGCGGAATCCAGCCGAATTGTGTTTGTGTTGGGGTTGTAGTCACCCGCTAGTGCGCGTCCCGCCGCTGATTTCAGATCACTAACTATTTCAACCTTTACGCCTGTCAGCGCCTTGGCCAACACTCGCGCAATCTTTGCACCGCGGCCAGTAAATTGACCGGCAAACATAGTCAACGCAGCGTTAACGTCACCCGAACGTAATGCCGCAGTTACTTGCGGGTCTAGCGGCATAAATATACGTACCGATTCTTGGACCAACTCGTCGTTCTTTTCGACCGCTTCTTGGAACGCTTTATCCGTCGCTTGCCGCGTGTTGAATTCGTATAGCCCCCGCTTAGTTTGTGCTTCTGAGGTAATAAAGAAATACTTCATTCGCTCGCGCAACACTATTTTTTGGGCCGGGGTTAGTGTGTTGTAGAACGCTTCTGAATACTTACCGCCCGTACCCGCAAGAAAGTCGTTACCCCCAGACTTACCAAATTTAAGTACGGGCATATCATCACGTTGCAGCGCATCGGTAATTACTTTGAGTTCTTTAGCTACATTCTTTTGCGGGTACATAGCCATATACAAGTCGTGGGCTAACGACTCTATCGCCAATTTTTCGTCGGACTCAACTAGTGTTTCATATGCGCCGGTATAGCCTTTAGGTACGGGCTTACTAGTTGTTTTTAGTGCATCGGACTCCACGCTTTTTCTGCTTCCAGCGTCACGTACAGGCTGTCCACTATCTCCCAATCCAGTGGGCTTAGGTGTTTCAGTCCGTTTGGTATCGGCGGGTTGTCCAGTGGGCTTGTCCGGTTGTACGACTGGTTTATTACCACTAGTGCTAGCTCTAGCTGGGGTATTGTCAGCTCCTGCGACCCTACCGACGAGTCGCTCGGCCCCACTTCGCTTCTCCTGTGCGGGCTTCTGGTCACTTGCCTTCTCCTTGGTTGTATTCGGAGGTACGGCTCCACCGCGAGGTCCAAACATTTGCCCCTGCTTAGCAAGCCCACCGAACGCCTGCATTGCAATACCTTCAATAGCATCCTTAGTTGCTGTAGTCAGGTTAGGGTTTGTACGTACTTTACTAAAGATATGCGCTACCGTGGGCTGCTGAACTGGGTCAGCCATGTCCATATTTACTAACTGTTTGTAGAAACCAGACTGTTTTGGTAACCCGGCCTTGCTCAACACTTCCGGAGTTAGCACCGTGCTAAAAGGTTTTTCTCCCTGACTTGCAAGTTCCTCTTCGGAAAACGCCTGTGGTGCTGGTCCTTTAGGCTTACCCATACCGGGGAAGCTGGGTTGTTCTGATACACCCCCCGATGTTTTTTCAGGGATCAACGCCTCCATACCTTGGTTCTCGGCAGGTGCGGACGGCTCTACTTCTGGCGTAACCGGCTCAGCTAGTTTAAAGTCGAGTACGCGGTTTATAAGTGAGCGCTCGCGTTCAGTAAGATTAGCATCAGCAAACCCTTCGGTCTTCAATGCACGTACGAACGCCTTCGGGATATTCGGTACGTCAGACTCAATGATAGGCAAAAGCAGCTGTAAGCGCTTATCCTGCGTAGTCTTCGTTTCTTTACTCTCGATCCGGCCACCCAGTTCAGCAAGGTCGGACTCAAACTTTAGCCGTTCTCTCTCGGCTGTAGGCGCAGTCTCTAGCTCGTCGATCTGTGCAGTCTCTAGCTCGTCGATCATGTCACGAGTATTAGTATCCCTTGTGCGGGTACTGGGTACTTCCTCTGTGGGGGCAGCGCGGGGACCACCCCGCTCAAACGGCATTTCTACTTGGCCCGGCTCGTATGGGAATAGGTTACCCGCGGCATCGGGAGTACTCTCGTTTGTAAACGTGTCAGTTAAAGCCGATTCTTTGCCACTCCGCGCAAGCTTCTGGTTAAAGTCAGACATGCCCCCCATTGGGTCAGACGTGCGTATATCCTCCTCCCGCTGCGCTGTAGTGGCACCTCTACTTTTCTGGTACGCATCTAGCTCCGCACGGGTAGTAATAACCGACCCATCCGGCGCTACTACAGGATCGAACGGCTCAGCAGTGTACCCAAGCCGACGGGGTGGAGTATCTGTTACGGGTGGAGTATCTGTTACGGGTGGAGTATCTGTTACGGGTGCTTTATCTAGTCCTAGCTGCGACTTACGGGCTTTGCGCCCTATCGTTGTATCGACAATCAAGCTGGCCAAAGCGCCGACACCCGCACCGTATGCACCTTCTTCACCAGATCCGTCTAGGATTGGCTGACTTGGGTCGTATACACCCTTAGCGATTAAGTTCTGGGATACTTTCTGCGCAGCTTCTGTAAGGCCTTCGATACCACCACGAGCAAAAGCCGTAGTTAATAACGATTTGAACGCCCTAATCTGCGGCGCAAGTATGTCTAGTAGGCCAGTAGGCGCACCGAGCTGAGTAGCCAGACGGCGTTCTTCTTCGGTAGCGTTTTTAGATTCCGCATTTATACGGGCTTCACCAGCACCAGCAGCAACACCAACGCCAGCACCAGCCAGCAGGCCAGCGGCTCCAAATGGAGCGGCAGCGAAGAACGGAAGTGTTGACCCAAGACCTTCGCCTAACCTACGGCCTACAGACTCCTCGTACCCCGGCGAAGCTTCGAACGGCTTTTTGACAACCCCAGCAATTTCCTTAATCTTCTCCCGTGCGGACTTCTCGGTTTCATCAGGCAATAGCGCAGCGATACCAGTTCCTACTGTTTCTAGCAGGCCAACCGTACCGGGAACTAGACCCTTAAACGTCTCTTTGACGCTACCTGCGATGGTAGTTTTGGGCTTACTAAGTTTGTCCCGTTCGGCGCGTAGCTGTTGCAGTTGTGCATCAATCCCGGAATCCTCTTGGGAACCCCCTTGGGATGCCATGCGTTGTTGTACCGCAGTAATTACCTGCTGGCGAGTTGCACCTTCTGGACCCTCGATCTCATAAAGGTTACCGTCAGGGCCGGTAATTTGGTACAGCGCCATGCCTATTCCTTGTTATTTAGATACTTTTTTTACTTCGCCAAACCCATCAGACGAAGCGCTGCCCATTTTAGCTAGCGCCGCTTTCAATACAGGGTCCATTGCTTTACGAACTTTATCCTTCGCCTGTTTGAGTTCAAGCTTACCTATTTCTAACTGCTTCTGTTGTAGAGCCGTCAATTTACCCCGCTGCTCTTGAAATAGTAGCATACTGTACTGGTCACTAAAGTCACCATCTATTCGACGCTCAAGTTCCGCCACCCGACCCATAGTAGTCGAATATAAGCTATGAGCTTTGTCTTGGCTTAACCCTTCCCGCTGCGCTGCGGTTGCATCCCTAGTAGCTGCGGTTGCACTATTAGAAGCCGATATCTGTAACTTATCAATTTCCCGATCTAGTTTTTTATTACGGTTGTCCGAATTAATGT
>Ga0105052_10003779_pt1 | contig 17184 bp, 14 predicted proteins | sample FRY03_FD_78094 | JGI IMG/M metagenome (GOLD analysis project Ga0105052, IMG submission 78094) | Freshwater microbial communities from Lake Fryxell liftoff mats and glacier meltwater in Antarctica - FRY-03 | ecosystem: Environmental > Aquatic > Freshwater > Ice > Glacier meltwater ... | reverse complement strand
TCATGGACATCATGGACATCATGGACATTCGTGCAGCCAGCCCTGCTCCCCGCGGCCTTCGCGGCGATTGCGGAATCGTCACGGTGGGCCGAAGCGTTGGCTAGCGTGCCCAACACTCCCGCAAGCCGCATCGCAGTGCTTGCCAATTCACTGGCGAGCGAGCGGACACTTCCACGCAACGCAACGATGGCCGTGCGCTGGCAAGGCGATCCAAACTTTATCGAGGTCGACGACTCGGGATTGTCCTGCGCAACGAACACAGACTCGGTTGTGCTGAAGATCGCCGCGAGTTACTACTGCTTGTCGGGCGGCGCATGGTTTGGCGCGACGGCTCCGCTTGGACCGTGGAATCTGTGCGTGACCCTCCCAGAGAGCATCGCATCCATCGCAATCGAGTCGCCACTTTTCTTCGTGCGTTTCGTCACCATCTCTGGCACAACCGCTCAAACGATCACCTATCGCTCGACCAGCGGATCTCGCTGCGCGTTCATGGCCAATGGCCTGGTGGTCTATGGAACTGGATACCCCGTTGCAGTTGAGTTTGCCAAGATCGAATCGTTGCCGACGCCAACATATGGCAGCGCAATGTGGTGGAATCCATGGACACTCGACTGGTGCAAGGGTTTTGGCGGTGTGAACAGCGCGTCCCAGCCCGCTCAACCGCCGTCGCTCAAGCCTGATTCGCCGTCGCTCAAGCCTGATTCGCCTTCGCTCAAGCCTGATCTATCGAGAGAAAATAATTTCATTGGACTCGACGGCCGCGTCTATGCCCATCGCGATGGAAAGTGGTGGCGCAACCAATCCAGCGGTGAGTGGATTGAATGGACAGAGAAACGATCGACATTGCGCGTGCTTGCAACCGACTTGGCCGCTCGACAAGCGGCGATCGCGACTGCCACAACATTCGAAAATTGGAAACGCAAACAGGCAGCGATTCAATCTGGTTCACACAACGCATTCAATCGATGTGCCGTGATGGATTCGCTTCGACCATCGACGGCGCATTATCAATTGTCTGCGGGCGCAACACACACCGAGCCATCCGTCCCTGAGAAGGCCGGCGCTCCATAAGTCATCGCAGCCTTCAGAGCGGTCGCCGCTCGGGCTCGCCGAGTGCGCGGGGATAACGCTTGGGAACCCGCCCAGTTTTCTCAACAATGACCAGCGTGCCAGTCGGCGTTCGAAGTTGCTCGACGACCACTCCGCGTAATTCGCCCAGCGCATGCGTTGATAACGCGACTTCCGCCGCAGCTTGTTCACCCTTGATTGCGACGAAGTGACCGCCAGGACGAACCATCGGCAAACAATACTCAAGCAAACTTGGCAAGCGCGAGACGGCTCGGCTGATGACCACATCGCACACTTCACGCAAGTCGCCAGCGCCGAGCGTTTCCGCGCGTTCAGCGCGAACGCGCACATTTTCCAGCCCCAGTGCCGTCGCGGTTTCTGCTAGAAATTTCGCCTTTTTCCCCGTCGATTCGACGAGTGTGAATTGACACTCCGGCATCACAATCGCAAGAACAAGTCCTGGAATTCCGCCCCCGCTTCCAACATCCACCACAGACTTTGCCTGCGATTGTTGCAGAATTGGCAGGATCGTCAGCGCATCAAAGATATGCCGCATCCACGCAGCCTCGCGGTCGCGCACTCCAGTGAGGTTCATGCGCTCATTGGCCTCGTAAAGAAGATCGAGATATTTCGACAGTTGCGCGATCTCAGTCGCATCGAGTTCGAGTCCATAGTCGGCGCACGCTTGGCGAAAATTCCCTGGAACTTCGTGTGTATCGCCACCCGCATCGCCACCTGCATCGCCACCTGCATCGCTACCTGCATCGCCACCCGCATCGGCACCTTCATCACTCGGCGGCTGAAGATCGCTCATACCGCACCTCGAATCGCGCTTCCACCCATCATGCTTCCGGCACGGGCATCGCGTGCGGAGATTGAAAAGAGCAGACCAACTGCAATCCACGATGCAACGATGCTCGAACCACCGAACGAGACAAATGGCAATGTCAAGCCGGTGATGGGCACGAGACCCATCGTCATTCCAATATTCACAAAGGACTGGAAGCCCACCATTGCGCCAATTCCGGTGCCCACGAGTCGACCAAATGGATTCCGTGACATCAGTGCGACCCACAACGCACCAATCACCAGCGCGACCTCGAGTGCGATCACCAGCATTCCCCCGACGAATCCCCAGCGACATGCGACCACAGCGAAAATCATGTCGTTGTGTTCCTCTGGCAACGCATTGAAACGAATGAGATTCTTCGCATTTTCCTTGCCGTTTCCCCACATTCCACCCGAGCCGATGAGTGTGCGCGCACGATCCGCTTGAAAGCCAATCGTGCGCGTGTATCGATCGTCCCCCGTCACCTGCGCTACAAGCGAATCAATGCGCGCGCGCTGATGCGGTTTAAGAAATGGATAGGACGCGGGAGCGAGAATGGCCGCACTCAACACCACGATGGCCAAATGCGATCGCTTCGCTCCTTGAGTCAAGAGCATCGCAAGCAGTGTGGGAAAAAAGAGCAGCGCCGTTCCCAAGTCTGGTTGCATCAAGATCAACAAGACTGGTGCAGCGGTGAGAACGATTGGCAACAAGAGTCCGGTGCGACTTCGCACATCTGCCGCGCGCCGAAGCCACCACGCGCCAGCAAGAATCCATGCGATCTTGACGAACTCCGCTGGTTGCACATCGATCGGTCCAAGGTCAATCCAACATCGACTTCCATTGCGAGCACGAACAATTGCATCTGGAACGCCGGGCGCGACCAACAGCACCAAGAGTGCGAGTGTTGCAAGAAAGACAAACGGGCTCCATCGTTCGATGATCGCTGGCAATGGCACCACAATCATTGCCGCTGCGATCAGTCCAACAATTGAATATGCAACTTGACGCAGCGCAAAGCCATGCTCGGTTGTATCGATTGCAGCGATACCGATCGCCGTCAAGAGCGCGGCGCTCACCACCGATATCCACCCAGCATTCCGCCATGAAATGCCCAATATTTGCGCAATAATTGGGCGATTTGGTGCGGCTTGAACTGCGCGGGCAGCGCCTCGAACAAATCCACTCATCGATCCGCGCCCAGTTGAAATGTGACGCGTGAATTGGTCTTGCCGTCACCGACCAAGTATCCCTCAGCGACCAGCGCGCGGATGACTGCCCCAGTGACTGGCCCGGCAGTTCGCCCGCCACTGCCACCATGCTCGACGATGACTGCGATGGCATATCGCGGCATGCTGTCGCCTTGATTGCCGACGAGCGCGGCACACCATGCGTGATCAGCATCGGTCACAATCCTCTCCGCGACTCCATCGTGATCGCGATCAATCTTGAGTGGCGGTGCTTCGGCGGTGCCAGTCTTGGCCCACACTCGAACACCAGGCGCTTGAATGATCGGCTCGCGATTTTCTCCACCAACATCCATGTGATTGCCTGTGCCGTAATTCTCCTCGACAACCCGGCGCAGTCCATCGAGTGTGCGCGAAACCGCCGTTGGCGAAAACGCATACACAGCGGAAGTGCTGCCCGCACCTGCGCGGAATGTGGGAGTTCGCACCGACCCTGCGCGTGCGGCCATCGCATATGCGTTGGCCATTTCCAGCGGAGTGATGGTCATCGCTCCCTGCCCAATTCCCAGCGAAACGACGGAAAATTGATCGTGTTTGGCATCGATGAGCGCTGCCGCTTGGGCAGATGGAATGGTTCCACCCATGGTGCCAAGTCCGAAGCGTCGATACCACTCGCACAACCGCGCCGCACCAAGTCGATTGGCAAGTGTGTAAAAATAAATGTTGCATGACCTGGCGAGCGCTTCTTCAACGCCAAGCGGTCCACCAGTGGTCTTGGAATGCGTCGTGAACTTGTATTTATCGCGATAGATCCAGCATCGCGCTGCGTCGGTGCGCTCCTTGAAAAAATGTCCGTTACATTCGACGGTTTCATCTTCACGCGCGACACCCTCGGCAACCGCCGCGAGATAAACGAGCGGCTTGACCAGCGACCCTGGCGGATAAGCGGCATTGAGCGCTCGATTGATTCCCGCAGTCTCACTCGCCATCGACACACGCCCACCGCGCGGCTGATCTTGCGGCAGCGGTGTCGATGCAGCGACAAGAACTTCGCCCGTCGCAACATCCACGATGACAGCCGCAGCAGGCAACGCATCGCCACTGACGAGCGCCTCGCTGTTGCTATGCCACGATTGAACCGTCGTCAGTCCGGTGCGCGGATCAAGCGCGGCCTGCACGCGCAATTGCAACTGCGCATCAATCGACAACCGCACATCCTTGCCAGGAATCGGTTCGATGCGCTGCTCCTCGGTCGAATCAAGCCGACGCGAGGCTTGCCCGCGAAAACCACGCAATTCGTCCTCAAATTGCCGCTCCATTCCGCGCGCGCCGACCGACTCTCGACCGATGCGATAGCCGCCGAGATCAGTGTGAGTCGAACCATCCTCAAGGACTCGCTCAAACGGTCGCCGATCTAAATCTTCCTTCCACGCCTCAGCGCGCACCGATCCAACAATTTGATCGAGCGCGCCGTCGAGCTTCAGCACCAACGCAACCGAACTTCGAATCGGGCTCGGCAGATAGGTCCGCGAAACCTCCACCTCCGAACTCTGCCATGGCAAACGGCGATGCGCCGCATCGACGATCTCCACCGCACCCGGATACGCGTCGGATATTTTTCTAATTTCGCGCGCTGATTCGTCGGGAACATCTCGAAAGACCACCTGCATCTCGCGCATTTCGCGACTTGGCTCTTGTTTGATATCCAGAGATTGACCTCGCGCAGCACGAATCTCGAGCTGACGCTTGAACGCACCTGCGCTCTGCTTCTCGATGCGCGATGCGATTGTCGACATGCGATCCCGCAATTCACTCTCAGACAATCCAGCGTGTATCGCGAGAATTTGAATCAGCGCTTCTTGCTTGTGCGACCAATCCGCACAGAGCGCATCAACTCGCTCATTCCGTTTCTCTGGCGATAACTTTTTCCACGCAGCTCCCGCATCCGCACGCGCTTGCACAAGCGCACGCGCTCGTGCCCACTCCCCCTTGGCAAGCGGGAAACTCACGGCGACGTCATAACTCGCCACATCTTCAGCGAGAACGCGCCCCTTGCGATCGAGCAATTTCCCCCGCCATGTTGGCAACAGCATCTCGATATCGAGCCGATCCTCAGCAGCTCGAGCAAGTTTGTCGCCTTGCACGACCGTCAACCAGAACATACGCACCGCAACAGTTGCCCCTGCCACGGCGATCAGCAGGAACAGAATAAAAAATCTCTTGCGTAAGTCTTGTTGCGCGCTTTGGTACGACACTCAGTCCTCCATAACTTGACCTGCGACAGTCATCCTTGACCGTGCTGCAAAAGTGTATCCAACGAGAAGATTGTTAGTATCCCTCTCCTTATGGAATGTGGAATTGTCGGCCTACCTAATGTCGGAAAGAGCACGCTCTTCAATGCACTCACCGCTGCCGGTGCGGCTGCTGCGAATTATCCGTTCTGCACGATCGAGCCCAATGTCGGCATCGTCCCAGTTCCGGACTCGCGCCTGCAAGCGATCAACGAAATCATTCCGACTCAGAAGATCATCCCCGCCGCGCTGCGCTTGGTTGATATCGCAGGCCTCGTCAAGGGCGCCAGCGAAGGCGAAGGCCTTGGCAACAAGTTTCTCTCGCACATTCGCGAAGTGGATGCCCTCCTGCATGTCGTGCGCTGCTTCAGCGACCCCGATGTCACGCATGTCGATGGTTCGGTCGATCCTCTGCGCGATATCGCGACCATTGAAACCGAACTCATGCTCGCGGATTTGCAGGTTGTCGAAGGCCTCGTTGACAAAGCTCGCAGAACCGCGATGCACGGCGATAAGGAAGCCGTTGCGCGGCAGGCGATTCTTGAACGCTGCAACATTGTGCTTAACGAATCCAAGCCAATTCGGTCCATCAATCCAACGCCCGAAGAGGCCGTGCTGCTGCGCAATTTGGGAATGATCTCGGCCAAGCGTGTGCTCTTTGTGGCAAATGTCGACGAGTCAGATCCGACTGGATCGGGACCGCTCGTCCAATTGGTGCGCAACTATGCCAAGGAACATGGCGGTATGGTCACCGTCGTCTGCGCGCGCATTGAGAGCGAACTCGCCGAACTTTCTCCTGCCGATCAATTGGAAATGCTCGAGTCACTGGGGATGAAAGAGCCCGCACTCGCTGCCGTGGCACGAGCCGCGTATGAATTGCTGGGATTGCAGTCTTATTTCACGGCCGGCGAAAAGGAAATTCGCGCATGGACCATCGTGAAGGGAGCGACCGCTCCGCAAGCCGCGGGCGTGATCCACACCGACTTTGAAAAGGGATTCATCCGCGCAGAAGTCTATAAAATGAAGGACCTGCTCGAACTCAAGAGCGAAAAGGCCATCCGCGAAGCGGGACGACTGCGCAGCGAAGGCAAGGCCTATGTCATGCACGACGGGGATATCGTGCACTTCCTCTTTAATCCGTAACTGCGCTACGAGCTGCTGTCGAGCGAAATCTTTGAGTCGCTCGCCGAAGCAAAGTATCTCTGCAATCGCCGGCGGAATTTGCGAGCAAGTGCGATGAAGCGATGTTGTCGCGGGTTGAACGAGCGCAAGTCAGGGAGAAGGCCCGACATGTGGATGGATGAAACTAGAATCCAAAAACATCATAAGGGGTGGTCCTGATGTGGGGTAACGGTCATCATTGACCGGGCACCTCAATACGGAACCACCGCTTATGGGAAACGGACCACTCATGGTCTTGTCCCCAATTCAGGTCCACCTTCAGCGCGAGAAAATCTGGTCAACCGGAACCTTGGTAATGCTCATTCCGGCCTCGCATCCTTTGGGAGCAAGTTCAACACGAAATTGTAAATGGCCGAGGCGTGTTTCAACGCCTCGTCAAATTCCTCGCGCGACGGTTCAAGAATGCCTTGTTCGTCAGGATAACGATAGGCCACGGAGTAGGGCGTCAAAGTATCCGCTGCGTCCGCAAACTCCTCAAACGCGGCGTTCACGAGAATGGCTTGCTCAAGGATTTTGCCGAGGTCGTGAATCTTCTCGAACGGTTTCCCGTGCAAGACAAGAAATCCTTTCAAGGTCTTTTCGACGGCTTGCTGGCAGTGGTAAATGCCCGCATCAAGATGCCCGTCCGGCAGCCCGCCGATCTGGCGCGCGGTGTCCCAGTCGCTGAAGGCCTTGAGCAGCCAGGCACGAGACAGTTCAGCCGCCAGCTTTGCCATAGAGTTTTCTCCCTTCTTGAAAAATCCTGTGTGTTAGCGACGCGCTCAAGTCCCGGTAGCGGTCAAATTCAGCGCGGGTGTTGACCAACACATCCTTGGCAAAACCAATACCGCGCAGGCAGCGGTGAGCGCGCTGCATCCGGCGGATGGGCCGTTCGTCGCTGCTGGGCACGATGACCATGAGGTCAACATCGCTGTCTTCCGACGGCGTGCCCCAAGCGTGCGAGCCGAAAAGATAGATTTCCTCCGGCTGAAATTCTTTTTTCAACCGTTCAATCGCTTCTTCCAAAATGCCAGGTTGAATCGTTTTCACGGTGTCAAGACTAACAGTATGGCGGCAACTTTAAAAACCAGAGTTTCGCGCGTTCAGACAAATCGCCTGTGCAGCCGTTTCACGCCTTCGCGTAAAGCTCGCTTCCCTTCTCCGTGAACTCGCGGGACATTTCCTCTGACCGGGCACCTCAATACAGAACCACCGCCTATGGGTAACGGACCACTCAGCAAAACAGCCAAGATGTCTTACGAGACGCCGCTTAGATGCCCTGCCACTCGTCGAAAATACCGAACTTCATCAAGCCTCCTAAGCCCAAATCACTCCGCATCCCCCCGCAAAAACGCAACCCCTTGCATCTGCACCGCGACTCCAAGCCGCGCGAGATATTCCTCCGCCGGAATCTCCACCGCACCCATCGAGATCATGTGCGCGTTTGCATATTGACAATCAAGCAACACAAACCCGCGCCCGCGCAATCGATTCACCAGCGCGACCAAACACACCTTGCTCGCATCGCGCCCTCCGCCAAGCGGTCGACTAAACATGCTCTCACCAAAGAACGCGCCGCCTATGGCGATTCCATATAAACCACCGACGAGCGCATCACCAAGCCATGCTTCCACCGAATGCGCATAGCCGCGTCGATGTAAATCTGTGTAAAGCTCTGCCAACTCCGGTGAGATCCACGAACGATTCTGCTCCGAGCGATCGTGCGCACACGACGCAATCACTCGATCAAACGCCTCATCGACTGCGATCCTGAACTTGCCGCTGCGATAGACCCGCGTGAGCGATTTGGACACCTTTAACCCGCCAGCGTCGAGAGGAATGATGCACCGCGGATCGCTTGAAAAGAAGCAAATTTCGCCCGAATCTGGCTCAGCCATTGGGAATGCCCCTTCGCGATACGCGTCAAGGACAATTTCCCACTGTGCCTGCGAACTCATAGCGTGCACTCCCGTATCGATGGTGTCGAGGCGATCCCGTGCCCCCCCTTGCGCAAATGCGTCTTCGGGGTAACCTTTCCCCTCCTCACAGAAGGGCCGTCGGCGACGGATGAAACCAAGTCACTCTTGGAATCAGCGGCGCCGCACGGGGTGTCTTGGCGCGGCCAAGAGACACTCCAGCCTAGAGGAAGCCGCGGCAAGGGTCCCTTCGACGGGCGCCCGACCCCGCGTCGAGCGTTTGCGTCGTCGGTTGAACCGGCGCGATACCACTCACCAACGCATGGTGGTATCGACTCTCCCTGCGTTGCATTGCCTTTCGAGGACAATGCGCTGAACTCGTATCGATCGTTCAAAACATCTGGCGCCGAGGTTAGTATTCGGCGGTGCGAATGGCCCATGGTGTAACGGTAGCACAGGAGATTTTGGTTCTCTTAGTCCTTGTTCAAATCAAGGTGGGCTAATTTCCTTCCGACCCGCGGCGATTCATTGAGATCGCGCAAGTCGCAGATGAACGAATCGACAAGCACTGATGCCTGGCAGATGCCCAGCATCGATCCATGCGGTCCTGCATCGGAACTTTCATCATGACTCCTGATCGATCAACTTCACACGCGACCACCGCGGTCATCTTGGCTGCGGGCAGAGGAACGCGCATGAACAGCGACCTGCCGAAGGTCATGCATGAGGCGTGGGGCAAGCCACTCGTCGAATGGGTTGTTGATGCGGTGATCGATGCAGGAGCTTCGCGCATCATCCTCGTCGTCGGCCATCAAGAAGAAGTTGTACGCGCTCACTTTCAAGGTCGATCGAACATCGAATTTGTCCGACAGGCTCCGCAACTTGGAACAGGCCACGCCGTCGATCAAGCGCGCCCGCTCTTGAACAAGTTGGATCGATCCGCCAACTTGCTTGTGCTCTGCGGAGACGGACCGCTCATCACATCGGCGACAATCCGCAAGCTCTTGCACGCGCATCACACAACCCATGCCGCCGCGACGCTCGCCACAAGTGTGATTCCAGATGCATCGGGGTATGGCCGCATCGCCCGCGACGCGTCCAGAGAATTCTGCGCGATTGTCGAAGAGAAAGATTGCACTCCAGCGCAACTTCTTCTGCGCGAAATCAATCCGTCGTACTACTGCTTCGAACTCGGCGCGTTGCTGGACACACTCGCGCAAGTCGACAATCGCAACGCAGCGGGTGAGTATTACATCACCGATGTTTTTCACATTCTCAAGAAGCTCGGACGCACCGTGCATGTCGTCGCCGCGGTTCCACCTGAAGAAGTTCTCTCGGTCAATACTCCCGCACAACTGGCCGAAGTGGCTGATATCTTGAGCGCACGAACAACACCTTGTTCAGACGGTTCCACCCCTCAACTTCGGGAGACCCCACGATGAGCACAAGCGATCGAGAACAACTGAAGATCTTCACTGGATCGTCTGGACGAGCATTGGCGCAATCGATGTGCGACCACTTGGAATTGCCGATTGGTCAGGCGCAAACTCTCACCTTCCCCGACGGCGAACTGCTCGTCAAACTCGAAGAAGATGTTCGAGGTCGCGACTGCTATGTCGTGCAGTCGTGCTGCGATCCAGTCAATTCCAACATCATGGAATTGCTGGTGTTCATTGATTGCCTGCGCCGTGCCAGCGCGCGGCGCATCACTGCGGTCATTCCATACTTTGGATATGCGCGGCAAGATCGCAAAGATGAAGGTCGCGTGCCAATCACTGCGAAACTTGTCGCCAATCTGATCACCACCGCTGGTGCGCAACGCGTGCTGTGCATGGATCTTCATGCGGCGCAAATCCAAGGCTTCTTCGATATTCCCGTCGACCATCTCACGGCCGCGCCGGTCATCAGCGATCACTTCCGTCGCATCCGCGGCGATCTGGGCGAATTGACGATCGTTTCTCCAGATGTCGGCAATGTCAAAGTCGCCAACATGTATGCCAACCTTCTCGGCGCCGATTTGGCCATCATCGATAAGCGGCGTCACAGCGGCTCGAAAGTGTCCGTCAAAAATCTCATCGGTTCTGTCGAAGGAACGACCGTGTTGATGTTCGACGACATGATCTCGACTGCGGGCACAGTCTGCGAAGCGGCGCGCGTCGTCATGGAGCACGGCGCAAAGGCCGTCTATGTCGCATGCACGCACGGATTGTTCGTTGGAATGGCCTGCGAGCGCCTGCTCGAAAGTCCGATCGAGAGAATCATTTCGACCGACACGATTCCCATCGGACAACGACACAAATTACTGGAATCAAAATTGACCGTCTTGTCGGTTGCTTCGCTCTTGGGCGAAGCGGTCCACCGTATTCACCATGATCAGTCGATTTCGGCGCTGTTTACACATGGCGCCGGAGTCAAGCGTTAGTTCCATTTGCAAACAGGAGATTTTCTATGAGTCACGAAGTACCCGTTCTTGAAGCCCAACCGCGCGAGCGTCTGGGAACCCGTTATGCCAAGCGCCTGCGAACCACGGGACAACTTCCCGCGGTGATCTATGGTCACGGCAGCCAGCCCACGCATGTGAGCGTCGACGAAAAGTCGATTCTCGCGGCTCTTCGCCGCGGAATCCATGTGTTCAATGTCAAACTCGGCGATACATCTGAAACATGCCTCGTGAAGGATCTTCAATTCGGATGGCTCGGCGACAATGTCGTGCACATCGATCTCGCCCGCGTGAATCTTGACGAAGAGGTCACCGTCAGCGTGACGATCAACTTCATCGGCGTGCCTGAATCTGCCAAACGAGTTGGATCCGTGCTCACCCACGACATCTCCGAACTCGAATTGCGTTGCAAGGTGCGCGACATTCCAGAGTCGATCCGAGTCGATCTCACGCACATGGTTGGCGATCTGTTGACGGTCGCTCAGCTCAAGCTCGCACCTGGCCTCACCGCAGTCAGCAATCCACATTCGGCGCTCGCACGAGTCGTGCTTGTGCTCGAAGAAGCGACTGGCGAAGCCGCAACAACTGCGACAGCCGCAGCGGAACCAGAAGTGCTTACTGCTAAGAAGGAAGAACCGGGAGCCGCGGCTGCTGGTGACGACAAGAAGGCGGACAAGAAGAAATAATCCACTTGTAATTTCCAATTGGATTTCTTTCTTCCATATTTTTCTACACACGCGTTGTCTATCAGGAGTTTTTTGTGAAGTTGATCGTCGGTCTTGGCAATCCCGGTCCCCAATACGCTCGCACCCGACACAATGTCGGATACGAGGTCGTGGACCGTTTGGCTCGCCGCTTTGCGGATCCATCAAGTGGATGCGCGCGCGCGCGATTCAACGGTCTGTGCGTGGAAGCCCAGATCGCCGATCAACGCGTTCTTCTACTGAAGCCAACGACATTCATGAATCTATCTGGACGCGCGGTCGCTGAAGCCGTCGGCTTTTTCAAGATGAACGCAACAAGCGACATCATCGTGATTGCCGACGATCTCGATTTGCCGTGCGGCACGATTCGCATTCGTGGCGACGGCGGAGCGGGCGGACACAATGGACTGAGTGACATCATCGGATCATTGGGATCGCCCGACTGGGCTCGTTGCCGAATCGGCATCGACAAGCCAGGCATCATCCCGCAGGCCGATTATGTGCTTGGTCGTTTCACAGACGAACAATCGCAGTCCGCAGAAGAAGGAATCGAGCAAGCGTGTGAAGCAGTGCAAACATGGTGTCGAGAAGGACTCTCGGCCACCATGAATCAATTCAATCGAAAGGTAGGCGCCGTCGTAGGCGACTCATCTAAGGAATCAATCTGAACCGTTCTGACCGTTTTATTAAGGAGTTTCAAATGTCAACCATCACCAAGATCACCGTTCGCCAATATGAGGGGATGTTCCTCTTTCCACAATCCGTCACCGCAGATATTGAAGCGGCGAGCGCGCATGTCCGCGAATCGATCACCCGCCACGGCGGTGAAATCGTCAGCCTCGTGAAGTGGGACGAGCGTCGCCTCGCCTACGATATCCAAGGCAACAAGCGCGGCGTTTATTTCCTTGCATACTTCACGGCGCCCACTTCAGCCATCGCATCCATCGAGCGCGATTGCAATCTTTCGGAGCGCATGCTTCGAGCGCTGCTCATTCGCGCCGATCATCTCTCGATGGAGCAGATGCAGGATGCCGAAGGTCAGGCTCGACTGATCATGGAAGCCAAACTTCGCCGCCAGACGGCCGAATCCGCTGAGGGCGAAGGCGCTCCGATGCATGCGGAGTGAGTGGGATTGGGGTTGGATCCCCTGCGCTTGGGCATCGAGGGTCATCGAAGACCACGCTCCCAGGGCTGTTTGGGACTCCAACCGTGCCGATGCGTGCCGATGGGATGCTTCCCGTTGGAACCGAAGTCGCTGGAAACAAATAGATTCCCGAGCCCAAAAAAAGCTCGGGAATTTTTTCCTGTTTTGAAGGTTTGCCTCTGCGACCCGATAGGATCGAGTGCAGGAGGCCACAACTATGGCAAGTTACAACAAAGTATTCCTGATGGGGAATCTCACGCGGGACGTCGAACTCAAGAGCATCGCCGGCGGTCAATCCGTCGCCGAGATCGGACTTGCGGTCAATCGCCGCTACCGAACAAAGGAAGGCGAAGATCGTGAAGAAACGACATTCGTCGACTGCGAAGCGTGGGGTCGAACGGCCGAAGTCATGAAGCAATATCTCGCGAAGGGTCGACCGGTCTTTGTCGAAGGTCGGCTGAAACTTGATCAGTGGACTGACAAGGATGGACAGAAGCGTTCGAAGATGCGCGTTGTCATCGAAACCTTCCAGTTCATCGGCGGTCCACCGGGCGGTGGCGAAGGCGCTGCGCCTCGTGACGCGGCAGGTTCGCGCGCGCCAGCGACCGGCGGCGAGGACCATGTGCCAACTTCGGAACAAGACATTCCGTTCTGATTTGCGCCGAGAATTCTTTCGCAGAGAGAGTCGCGACGGTTGATCGATAGGGTTTTGGAATGAGAAATTTCCAAGCCCTGTCGCTCCAACCCTGTCGATAGCCAGCGGTTACTCTTTGTCGATGAACTCGAAAAACTTGCATTTGGAAAGCCGCTGCATCCATGGCGGTCAACGACCCGATCCCACCACGGGTGCGGTCATGCCACCGATCTATACATCCTCGACCTTCATCCAAGAATCACCCGGGGTTCACAAGGGTTTCGAATATTCGCGCAGTCATAATGTGACACGCTTTGCACTCGAGCGCTGCCTGGGAAATCTCGAATCCAGCGGACTGAGTGAAGAACAGGACCGCACCCAGGGCGGATTCGCTTTCGCCAGCGGGCTTGCTTCTATCGCCACATGTCTCGAGCTGCTCGATGCTGGACAGACGATCATGTGCATGGACGATGTCTATGGCGGAACGAATCGACTGTTACAGAAGGTTCGCAAGCGATCGCAGGGACTCAACATCGTCTTTGTCGATATGAGCGATACAGCGGCGCTTGAACGAGCCGCACAGCAGTGCAATCCACGCATGATTTGGGCTGAGACACCGACCAATCCAACGCTGAAAATCGTGGACATCGATGCGGTCGCACGCGTGGGTCGTGCGCATGGCGCGATCACAGTGGTCGACAACACTTTCGCATCGCCGATCTTGCAACGACCTCTCGAGCGCGGCATCGATATCGTCATGCATTCCACAACGAAATATCTCGGCGGGCACAGCGATGTCGTGGGCGGATGCTTGGTCACGAACAAGCCCGAGATCGCTGAGAAACTTCGCTTCATGCAAAATGCGATCGGCAGTGTGATGGGGCCATTCGATGCCTATCTCACGCTGCGCGGAATCAAGACGCTCGCCATTCGGATGAAGCAACACTGCGCGTCCGCCCACACCATCGCCAAGTGGCTCGCGGCTCATCCCGCCGTCGAACGCGTCACATATCCGGGTCTGACATCGCATCCGCAGCATGCGCTTGCGACGCGGCAGATGCAACTCAATGGCACTCCGGCTTACGGCGGCATGATCACGATCCATCTGCGAGGTGGACTGAGTGAAAGTCGTCGATTCCTCGAAGCGGTCGAGCTCTTTGCGCTTGCTGAAAGTCTTGGCGGTGTCGAGAGTCTCATCGAGCACCCCGCGATCATGACCCACGCCAGTGTTCCAGATGCCGAGCGCGCATCGCTTGGGATTTCCGATTCACTCGTGCGCATCTCGGTTGGAATCGAAAATCCAGACGATCTCATCGCGGACTTGGATCAGGCGTTACACGGGCTGCGGTAATTGCAACGCGCGAGCCGCGTGAAGTCGACGCGTCAACGCGAACACGCTTTATGGACTCGTCAACTCGTCAACTCGTCAACTCGTCAACTCGTCATGGACGCATCATGGACTCGTCGGCACTTCGCCGCTCGTCCAACCATTGACACTCCAACGATTGCGAGCTGGGTCGGCACCAAAGATCTCCGCCGCACTTCCCATCGGCGCATCAACTGTCGGATTGTCATCGCCCAGCGCGATCGCATCGGACCACAATCCGCTCTTCGGTTGCAAGAGCGCACGCTCCAATCGCAGTAATGCGTCGCTCGTCTGTGGCGAGAGCGGCGGCGTCTTGCCATTATTGTGTGTCGCCGCGAGTCGATCGAATTCTTCTACACCTCCAGGAACTCCGCGCATGAGCGACTCAAAGCAAGCGCGAACTTGCGGCTTCTTCAATCGATCTATCGCCCGTCGCCCATAGCCGCGACGATATTGTGCCAAGGCTTCAACGATGCCAAGTCGCACTGCCGAACCAACTCGCTCAGCGCCAGTTGCGAATTCGCTGGGAATTGAAAGTGGACTGTCACTCCAACGCTGCGCAATCGCCAACCAACGAAGGGCTCTCGACCTGCCTTGGGGACTTCGATCTTGCAAACTCGCCAGACCGAGCGCTGCGGAACTAGCCAGACGGTCTGGGTCGAGCGTGGCCGCGAGCGAATACAGTTGCGCCGCAAGTAGATCGCTCGCTTGATCATCAGATTCGTCTGCAACTTCCTCGGCGAGATTAAAATAGCCAACTGGAAGGTTCGGCGAAAGTTTTTGCAGTCGCTCGCCCCATCGAGCAGTGATCGCAGGCGCAGCACCATCATCCCAGTGCAGCGACGCTAGTTGCTCCGTTGATTGTGTCGACTGCGCTCGCAGACTTGCCACGCCAAGCAACACCGCATCGAGTTCGAGCACTCCACGCGCATTGGCGATCGCCTGACCAATAGCCGATGACGCTGCATGACGCTCAACTTCCGTGTCGCTGACCACTCGATCAATGATGTGCTGATCCGCTGGACGACGGATCGCTAAAATCGCCGCTTGATCCCGCACCAGCGCGGTTCCATTTTGAACAATCGCATGCAGGATCGCCTGCTCATACCACCCATCGAGTGCGCGGTGGCGCATCGACTGCTTGGGATTCAAGACTCGTAGCAAATCCCCAGCCTCACTTGGCGGTGATGGAATTCGCGCTTGCTGCGCAACTCGCTTCAATGTCATCGCATAATCCGCAACCGCGCCCTCAAGTTGATCGATCCGAGATCCCCGCAAGAGAATGATCTTCTTGACCAGCGCCGCGCGCGCAGCTGGCGCACCAGACAGCCCAGTGGGATCGACTCCGCTCAGTGCTCGAACCATTCCCGCAAGCGCTGGATCGACCGCGAATTCTGTAAAGCGTTCTTCGACTGCCTCGAGAACTTCCAGTGCATCGGATCCGCGATCGACAAGAATCGACTGCGCAATCACGCGGCTGCCGCGACTTGGTCCTTTGAGCGCCTCTTGCACCAGCACTCGCGCGTCCGACTTTCCAGGAGCGGATGGCCGCGTTCGAAAGGCTCGCAAAAATCCGATGCGGCCCTGACTCGCGCCTGGAAATCTCTCGAGTGCCTTTGCCAGCTCACCGTCGCCATCCTCGGGCGTCGGCCTCGCGCCAACAACAAGTGTGGGCAGCGTGATGTTCGGCTCAACAGAAATGGTTTCCATCAACGCCGCTGCGGCTTGATCATCTCCATCCGCAAGTTTCCGCGCCGTCAAGTTCAGTGCAGCGAGTCGCTCGAGCACAATCGCTTGGCGAATCGGCTCATCGAGTCGATCGCCACCGGTGGCCACCGCTGGCAGCGCATCGATGGGAATTTCCAGCGCCGATCGAGCAGTCCGCTGCCAGCGACTGCGGAGCAATCGAGCGGCTTCACTCGTGGCGCTCTGGGCAGGCTTTGTCGCCACCGCAGTTGGGCCAGCAACTTCAGCGGGCGTCGTACTTTTTTCAGCGGTCACAGCTTTTGCGCTCGAGGCAGGGTCACGCTCTTGCGCTGGTCGTTCATCGGGCTTGGTCGATGCCTCGGTCGCATCAACCTCGGCCGCTTGAGCACGCTGTGCATCATCGTGTGCTTGCGTCGCCTGCATCTGCCCACGCAGAAACAAAATTTCGACAATGAATCCAATGGCCGAGAGTGCGACGAATGCACGCAGCCACCACGATGTCCGCTGTTTGGGCTGCTGATCTTCAGGAAAGTCAAAGGTGTGAGGTTCGTCTGAGATCGCGTCATGATCTTGAGAGGCACGATGCGGAAAGTTTGGGTCTTGCGCTTGCGCTTGCTCTTGCGCCTGCGCTTTCATCCGCGCCAAAAACATGTGCGCGCGACGGGGGTTGCGGCGCATCAGCACCGCCGCGGCAATCAATCCATCTGGTAATCGTGTGCGCTGTGCGCTCTGCGCGC
>Ga0105052_10003773_pt1 | contig 17210 bp, 15 predicted proteins | sample FRY03_FD_78094 | JGI IMG/M metagenome (GOLD analysis project Ga0105052, IMG submission 78094) | Freshwater microbial communities from Lake Fryxell liftoff mats and glacier meltwater in Antarctica - FRY-03 | ecosystem: Environmental > Aquatic > Freshwater > Ice > Glacier meltwater ... | reverse complement strand
TTGATGTGGAAAACCTCTGTCCCTGTCGGGACTCGCGGGTTCGCGGGATCATTTGCGCCCACTCGGTGGCGGTGGGGCTGGAGATTCTCGAAGGGCAGGAGGGACGACCGGGCGGTTCGATGGCATCAAGCCGGAAGGAAGTGGTCTCCGGAAATTTGGCGAGTCCGCCCGGGCCACGCGGGGCGTCCACTTCGGAAGTCCCCACGGTTGAACTTACCTTAGAAGGGTCTCTGCGCCATCTGGAGGCATTGATCGAATTCCGCTATCGCGAGCCAGGCGTGGCCAATCCCGCCCGGGAGGGCGCGGCGATGATGCGTTTGATGGAGTTGGGGTTTGAAGACGTGAAAGGCAAGGCGGTTTTGCGGGGCGAAGAATCGGTTGTTCGGTTTTTTGCGGTTGGGCTGCCCAAACTCAAACAAGATTGGACGGTGAAAGAAGGTGAGCGCTTCCAGCATGTGACGAAGGATATTGTCCGCATCGAGCCCCAGTTTGCCATTCGCGACAAAGAGGATGGGTGGCTGGATTTCCAGATCCATTATTCGGCTGGCGCAGAAGCGGTTTTCACTGCTGCGGAGGTGAGCCAACTCTTGCAAACGGGCGGGCATGTTCGGCTTAAAAATGGCCAGATAGCGGTGGCGGATGGCACCTTGGCCAGGGATTTGGAGGAAGTGCTCCGCGATTGCAATCCCGAGCAGGTCCGCGGCACTTACCGGGTGTCGGCGCAAAACCGCAGCTATTTGGAGACTAGCGTGGCGGCTTGGACCGGTCGGGAGGCGGACCCTCGGCTTGCCGGAAAGGGTGGATTGGGAGCCACTCTGCCGACCGCGATGGGGTTGCGTCCCTATCAGGTGGAGGGCGCCGAATGGCTTTTGGCCCGGGCTCAAAGCGGGTTGGGTGGATTGTTGGCCGATGAAATGGGTCTGGGCAAAACCGTGCAGGCTCTGGCTATGGTGGAATCGCTGCCGGGGATCATTCTGGTAGTTTGCCCGTCTTCGCTGGTCTGGAACTGGCGCCGGGAGGCGGCGCATTTTCTCCCGGAACTTCACGTGCTCACCCTCGACGGGCCGCAGCGCGAAAAACGGTTTGCCGAAATTCCCAAGCACCGTTTGGTTGTGACGAGTTATGGCCTCCTCCGGAGGGATATCGCCAAGTATCGGGATTGGGAATTTTCCGCCGTCATTCTTGACGAGGCCCAGCACATCAAAAACCCGGATAGCCAAAACGCGAAAGCGGCCTGCACGCTTCGAGCCCGCAGCCGATTTATTCTCACCGGTACTCCAATTGAGAATTCGCTGCGCGATTTGTGGTCGCTCTTTGAATTTCTTTTGCCGGGTGTCCTCGGGTCGCGGGACGACTTTAAAGAGCGCTACGAAACCCCCTTGCTCAATGGCGAGCGCGGTGGCGTCTGGGAACGACTCGCTCGTCGCACCCGACCGCATTTTCTCCGTCGTCTCAAACGCGATATCCTCACCGAGTTGCCGGACAAGATCGAGCAGGTTCTGGAGGTCGAACTGACCCCGGAACAAAAAGCGGTCTATACCCGATTGCAGGAAGCGGCCCGGGAACGGATCGCTGCCCTCAAGGATCAGGGCGGGGCTGCTCGCATGCAGGTGCTGACGGCGTTGTTGCGGCTCCGACAGGCCTGCTGTGACTTGCGCCTCCTGGGGTCGCCCAAGCCGGGTTCCGCAAAAATGACGGCTTTGCTCGAACTTCTCGGAGAGGCTGTGGATGGGGGCCATCGAGTTTTGGTTTTCAGTCAGTTCACCAGCATGTTGGACCTGATCTCGGAGGACTTGAACGAAGAGGGCCTCGCCCATTGTCGCCTTGATGGTTCGACCCGGAACCGGGGCGAGGTGGTGGATCGCTTTCAAAATGATCCCACCATTCCGGTCTTCCTCATTAGCCTCAAGGCCGGCGGGGTCGGGCTCAATCTGACTGCGGCGGATACGGTGATTCATTTTGATCCCTGGTGGAATCCCGCCGTGGAGGCCCAGGCGACTGATCGAGCCCACCGGATCGGGCAGAAAAGCGTCGTCACCTCGATCAAACTCATCGCCCGCGACACCGTGGAGGAACGGGTCCTCCGCATGCAGGAGAAAAAACGCGATTTGCTCGACGGGATGGTCGATGCCGAGTCCGCACTGGAGAAATTCTCCGTTGAAGAACTGGCGGAGATGGTGGGTTGAGGATACCTTTGCTCCCCATGAATAAAATTCCCCTGATGATGTTGGCGTCTGCGGCGATGGTTCTTCCCGGTCGCGCCGCGCCGCTGGCTGAAATTCCCTTCCAAACTGCAGAGGGTAAAGCGGCAACCTTGCAGGATTATGCCGGCAAGGTGGTCTTGATCGTCAATGTCGCTTCCCGCTGCGGGAATACTCCGCAATACGCGGGCTTAGAGGATTTGTATAAAAAATATGGTTCCGAGGGTTTGGTCGTGCTCGGGTTTCCTTGCAATGACTTTGGGGGTCAGGAGCCTGGCACCAACGAGGAGATTCAGGCCTTCTGCGAAAGCAAATACGCGGTGACCTTCCCCATTTTGGATAAGGTCCACGTCAAAGGAGCAGAACAGGCGCCCCTTTATGCGGCCTTAACCGGCCCGGCGGCCAAATTCCCCGGAGACGTGAAATGGAATTTTGGCAAGTTCCTCATTGGCAAAGACGGCGAGGTGCTGGCGCGATTCGAACCGAAGGCGAAACCGGAATCTCCGGAAGTCGTTGCAGCGATTGAGGTGGCGTTGAAGTCGGGAAACTGAGCGGGCGAGTGTTTGTATGGGTGCGAATTCAGAGTTCCGTTGGAGGGGCAACCTCCGTGTTGCCCGGCGTTGGGCCAAGTGGTAATGTTATGCCATGTCAGAACGACTTGACCGCCGTGTTGGCCCTTTTACCTGTCATGCAGCTACGGCCATTAACCCATCTGGTCGAGGTCGCCACGGCCGTGAGCCAGTGTGAGAGGGTCGTGATTCTGGGCCGCCTACTCTGCCTGCACGGTGCGGAGTTGGACATCGCCAATCTGGAGGTCGAGGGCGCTTTCGGCCGTGCGGAGGAACCCCTCGGTGGCGTCTGTCAGGGCCACATTGAGGTGGCCGAGTTGGTCGATCGGAGCGGCGAGGGAATGGGTTTCGAGGAGGGCCTGCACGGCGAGAGCGCAGTTCTCGGCGGAATCCACCAGAGTCACATTTTCCCCGGCGGCGCGGGCAATGGCCTCGCGCGCCAGCGGGTAGTGGGTGCACCCGAGGACAAGGGTATCGATGGATTGATCGAGCAGGGGGGCAAGGTACCGGGCCAAAATCTGATCGGTAATGGTGTCGTCAAACATTCCTTCTTCAATTAGCGGCACGAGGAGTGGACAGGCGGCGCTGAAAACTTCGATCTCCGGGTCGATGGTCTGGATGGCGCGTTCGTAGGCCCCGCTGGCAATGGTGGCCCGGGTGCCGATGACTCCGACGCGTTTCGACCGGGTGGTTCGTTCGGCCATGGCGGCGCCCGGGGCAATCACATCCTGGACGGGAACCTTAAAGATCTGCCGCATCCGGGGCACGGCCAGGGCCGAGGCGGTGTTGCAGGCAACGACGAGGACTTTGGCTTGTTCGGCCAAAAGGAGGCCGCCAATTTCGATGCTATAGCGTTCCACCGTTTTGCGGCTTTTGCCGCCATAGGGGACCCGGGCGGTGTCGCCGATGTAAAAAATGGTCTCTGAAGGGAGGAGACGCTTCAAGGCGGCGGCCACGGTGAGTCCGCCGATCCCGGAGTCGAAGACCCCAATGGGGTCCAAACGGCGATCAGGGGATGATTCGAGTTCCATAAAGGGAGCAGACTTCCACCTTCTTTCCGCCATTGCCATTGCAATCGCAAGCCGAACGCCGGGTTCGCTTATTTGATCACCGTGGCTTCGATCAATTTCTGGGCCTGGCCGACCGCCCCTTGGCTGTCGGTGCGGGAACCGACGGGTTGGCTCAGGTCCGGCACCGTCGTGGGGTCCGTACCGGAAACGATGGCCGACGGTTTCTGATATTGAATCTCTCCCGAGACCGCGGCCTGGTAGGTATTGATTCCTTCCAAAATACACTCGGCCATTTTCTGGCGGTAGGCGGGGGTGGCGATGAGTTGGTAATCGGGTTTGCCGCTCATGAAGCCGCCTTCGATCAAGATGGCCGGAAGGGTGGCATTCTTGATCACGACGAAGCGAGCCCGCTTGATCCCGCGATCGGTCAGGCCGAGTCGCCGCACCAGAGAGGCATGCACAGCGGTGGCCAGAGCGACATTCTCGGGATCATTTTGATGGCCCGGATATTGGACAAAATCGCTATAGCGCAAATTCTCCTCGTCCATGGAAGGCACTCCCCTCGGAGCCAGACAATAGGTTTCCAAGCCGGTGCCCCCACCTTTGGATTTATTAAAATGAACGCTGACAAAGACCGCGTTGCGATGCTTGTTGGCGAACTCAGGGCGTTTTTCGAGAGGAATAAATGTGTCGGTGCTTCGGGTGGTGTGGACCCGGTAGCCATTTTCCTGGAGGAGTTTTTTGGCCCGGTTGACGACATCGAGGGCGGCATCTTTTTCTGCGCCCAGCGGTCCCCGGGCTCCACTGTCGTGACCGCCGTGCCCGGCATCGAGAATGACGGTGCGGACGGCCGCCGCATCCTTGATTTTCTGCGGGCGGAGGATGGGTTCAATGATTTTAACCACATCCATGGCCGAGATAAGGTTTTTTCCTTTCTGCGAGATGATGGGAAAGCAGAGTACGTATTTGACGCCATTGATGAGGACGTCCCGGCCGTTGGCTTTCCCTTTGATGCTGTATCCCTTGGCGGTGAGTCGGAAGTCCTGTCCGTCCGACACTGGCTGGTTCATTTTGTAAAAGGTGGCGACATCTTCCAGGGTGACGTAGCGGCGCTTGTCGTGCATGACGATATTCCACTTGGCCTCGGCCGGAATGATCCAGGCAAGCACAAGGGCAAGGGTCAGGGCAAGGGTTGGGGTGCGTCGCACAGCGCGAAGAAATTGGTGGCGGGTGAGGGATGCTGCAAGGGGAATTTCGCGGAACCCGAAGGCGGCTTATTTTATTGAAGGGGAAATTCAGGATCGATTCCGGGTCCGCCATGGACAGAGACGGGCTTCTGGAATACGGTTTTGCCATGGAATTGCCTGACATCCTGCCTCCCGAATTGGAGGTGTTTTGGCGTACGGATGACGGTCGGACCGCCATCCAGCGTGCCGAGGCCTATGGGATCGATTTGTCATTGCTGGAGGAGAATTTGCGGCTGACGCCGGTCGAGCGGTTGGAGCGAAATGAAAGAGCCTGGGAACTGGTTGCTTCCCTGCGCGGAGCCATGAAAAATGAAAGGGCTTAAGGAACTTGTCTTGCGCATCCAAGATCGAGGTGTGGAATTTGTCTTTGCTGGAGGATTTGGTCTTGTCGCCCACGGAAGTAGCTTGGTTACTCAGGATGTCGATGGATTGGGGACAACTCGATTGCTTGGGAGAAATCAAAGGTCTGGGTGGCTACGAAGAATGTCTGGCCCAAAGTGAAGGCGTGGATCTCGACGGAACGGAGGTGCGGGTTTTGACCTTGGATGCGCTCATCACGGCCAAGCGGGCCATTGGGCGTCCGCGGGATTTGCATGCGGTCTTGGAACTGGAAGCGATCCGGGAGATGCGTCAGGCCGAGGGCCGTTGACCAATTGCGCGTGTTCCCGGACTTGCCTTGATCGGTTCGTCCGGCCAAGGTGTCGGGCTTTCCATGTCCGAACTCGCCAAAGCCTACGAACCACAGTCCGTCGAAGATAAATGGTATGCCTGGTGGCTGGAGCAGGGGTGTTTTCACGCCGATCCCGCTTCGCCGAAACCGGCGTATTCCATTGTCATTCCCCCGCCCAATGTCACCGGGGTCCTCACCCTTGGTCACGTTCTTAATAACACGATCCAGGACATCCTTGCCCGCCGAGCCCGCATGACCGGCCATGAAGTGCTTTGGCTCCCGGGAACCGATCACGCCGGCATTGCCACCCAGACGGTGGTGGAACGTCAGTTGCGCAAAACGGAAAAGAAGACCCGTCACGATCTCGGTCGGGAGGAATTCCTCAAACGCGTCTGGGAGTGGAAAGAGAAACATGGCGGCATCATCATCAACCAGCTGAAGAAGCTCGGTTGTTCCTGCGACTGGGAACGGGAACGCTTCACCATGGACGAGGCTTATGCCCGCAAGGTGGAGGAGACCTTTGTCGATCTTTACAAGAAGGGCCTCATTTATCGCGGGAAGCGGATGGTGAATTGGTGTCCGCTCTCGCTGACCGCCCTGTCGGACGAGGAAGTCATTCCCAAGCCCCAAAAGGGCATCCTCTATCACTTTAAGGTCGAGGTGATCGAAGAGCCTGGCACCTTTTTGGAAATTGCTACCACCCGGCCCGAAACCATCATGGGCGATACGGCGGTGGCGGTGAATCCAAAGGACCCGCGCTACGCCGCCTTTATTGGCAAGACCATCAGGCGACCTCTTCCAGAAGAAGATCAAGCAGCCTTGCCAATTATCGGGGACGAGGCCGTGGAATTCGAATTTGGTACCGGGGTGTTGAAAGTGACCCCGGCCCACGACAAGGTGGATTACGAAATCGGGCAGCGGCACAACCTGCCGGTCATCGATATCATGAATCCGGATGGCACCATGAACGAACTGGCCGGCCGCGCCTTTGCCGGAATGGATCGCTTTGCCGCCCGCAAGGCCGTGGTGGAGGTCCTGCGCGAACGGGAGCTTTTGGGTGAGGAAAAACCCCATGAAAATAATGTCGGTTTCAGCGAACGCGCTGATGTGCCGATTGAGCCCAGGCTCTCTGAGCAATGGTTTCTCAAATACCCGAAAACCGTCGAGGCCCGGGACGCGGTCCGCAATCACCTCGTCCGCTTTTTCCCCGAACGCTGGGAAAAGGTCTATGACCACTGGTTGGAAAACATCCAAGACTGGTGCATTTCCCGTCAGCTCTGGTGGGGCCACCGGATTCCGGTTTGGTATAAGACGGAGGATTCAGACACTGAGCACTCGGACGCCGCCCGCGAAGTTCGCTGCCAGGTGGAATCGCCGGGCGACGGCTGGGTTCAGGATTCTGATGTGCTTGATACCTGGTTTTCTTCCTGGCTCTGGGCGCACGATACCATGGACGCGGAAACGCGAGCCAAGTTTTATCCTACCAGCGCCTTGGTCACGGGTCCGGATATTCTCTTTTTCTGGGTCGCCCGGATGATCATGGCCGGTCTGGAATACACCGGCGAAGTCCCCTTCAAGCATGTCTATTTCACTGGGATCATTCGCGACAAGCAGGGGCGGAAAATGTCTAAGTCGCTGGGCAACAGCCCTGATCCTCTGGAGATTATCGCCAAATTTGGTGCGGACGGTTTGCGCTTTGGACTCATGCGGATCGCCCCGCAGGGACAAGATATTAAGTTCGACGAACAGCAGGTGGTCGAAGGGCGTAACTTCTGCAATAAATTCTGGAATGCTTGCCGCTTCCGGCTCATGCAGGGCCCGATCGATCCGGCGGCCGATCCGTCCCTCCACGAGTTATCGATCTTTTCACGGGATCTCCTGGCCAAACTCGATGCCACCATTGGTCGCATCGATGCAGCCTATGACGCCTATCGTTTTAGCGAAGTGGCCCAGGCGCTTTATGATTTTGTCTGGGGCGATTTTTGCGACCGCTTCATCGAGGCCTCCAAAGCCGACTTTCAAGATCCGGCCCGTCGCGGCGGCACCCTTGCGGCGATGGATCATGTCATTGGTAAAATCCTCAGGCTCCTCCATCCCTACGCTCCCTTCCTGACCGAAGAACTCTGGCATGGCTTGGGATTTGGGGAGGGAAGTATCCAGTATGCGGAGTGGCCGCAAAAGGGGAATTTTGTGCAAGAACCCCGGGCCGCAGCCGTCTTTCAGTCTGCCGCCGCCGCCCGGACGCTTCGCGCCACCTTTAATCTGCCGTCTAGCAAACGACTGCGCTGGCTGATCGTCCCGGGTGCGGATTGGGTGACAGCGGAATTTCCGGCCTTAAGTGCCCTCCTGCATGCGGAATCGCTTGAAGCCGTGGAAACCCGCCCGAAGGGTTCGGTGGCCGCCTGCCCGACGGAAATCGGAGTCATTTACTTGCCCCTTGAAGGCGTGGTCGATCCGACCGCCGAACGCCAACGCCTTGATGGCGAAATCGGCAAGGTGGGGGCGGAAATTGAAAAAGTGCAACGCAAGCTGAGCAGCGAGACCTTTGTCGAAAACGCCCCGGCAGAAGTGGTGGAAGACCACCGCCAGCGCGAACGCGATTGGGCGGCTCGTCGCGAGGCGTTGAAGTCCGCTCTTGGGGCGCTCGATTGATTTTCTTCGCGGGATCAGTCGCGCCGCCGGGTCAGTAAAAGCGCCACGAGTGCACCGATAGCCACCACGATGGCGAGAGAAACTCCAGGATTGGCGCAAATCGTTTGACCGGCGCAGCGGGCTTTGTCGCGGGCATCATCCCGCACGCGCTCATAAGCTACTCCCCCGCTATCGACGGCCGTGGAAAGGCGTTTCCGGGCGACGCGGACATTGTCCTCGGCGCTATCAGCCGTGGCGGCAATGAGGTCACGGGCGTCCTGAGTGAGGGAGTTCAGGTATTGGACAATGGTGTTGAGATTGTTGTTCATGATCCGAGTATCACGGTTTAACGATCAGAACGCAATCGGAAGAGCGAGAGCGATGGCAAAGGAATCCCCTGACCGCTCTTGTTCCTGAGCAGGATGCCCATTTAATCCCTTCAAGAATCAGGGGGTGGCGGATTTCACCAACTCCAGATCCGCCCATCCTTCGTAAAGGTGGTAGTTGTCCTCTCTCTGCGCCGGCATCATCGACAATTCCTTGAAGGGGAGGTAGCGGCTGTAGTTGTACCGGCCGACAAAAATCCGCCAAGGATGCTCCGGGTCGAGGGGGATTCCCACGTCGGCTAATTCTTTGCGAGGAATGGCCATTTCGGCGCTCCACCCGGTGTCGCGGTCTTTCCACTCGTTCAACGTGCCGTCGAAGGTCGCCGACGTTTTGAGACCGCTTGGGTAGGTGAAGCCACTGGGGAGCCCCAATCGTCCCCGACCGGGAAAAAAGAAGGCCGTCTGGGTTCCATTAGGCGCGGCATACAATTCCCAATACCAGGTTCCTTTTTCCGGCTTGAGAAATAATTCCGCCAGATCTCCAGAGGTGTAGAGGTGCGTCTGGTCTTTGTCGGATTCTTGCACGACATCTTCGTCGCGAAAGCTAAAGGCGGCATAAAAGAAATCCTCATCCCAGGCGAACTGGACGGCGCCGGCATCCTGTGGTTCCGAATGTTTGGTGGCAGTCTTCTGGGATAACGCGAGCGGATAGGACGGTGCCGATTTCCAAATCGCGTCATCCCGTTTTCCATCCAGGACCACAGGAGTCTCGCTCCAGACTGCTTGCACTACGGCCGAAGCCGCCTGGAGCGGTGAGAATTGATCCGGTTCGGCCTCGGCCTGTACGGGGACCAAACCGACCAGAAAGAAAATCGCAGGGAAGAGGAGGTTTTTCATCGGAGAACGTTAATCAGGATTAGGCGAACTACTCAAACTTTCAATCCGATGAGTTTTTCCTCCATGGAAAACCACTCACATCGAATACATCTGGACTCCGGCCAAAGGCGACCCCCCCGTCGCCTTAACCGCAACCCACTCACCGGCGAAGAAATCAATCGGTTGGCTATTTCCTCCAATCTAAAATCAGGGAGAAAGCGATCGCCGATTGAGATCAACCCCGGCGTTGCCCAGGACGAATCTTTCGCCGATTCTCTATCCGGCTCCACCAACCCATCGGAGCCCATTTCGCTATGAGCACAAACCACGATCATCACGTACACGAACCTGACGGACCAGCAACGCCGCCACCCGACGCTAGGGCGAACGAAGTCTTCCGCGTGTCTGGGATGGATTGCTCGGAGGAAGTCTCTGCCATTGATCACGCCCTCAAGCCGCTCGATGGCGTGCTTGGGGTCCGCGCCGAGATTGTTTCGTCAAAGGTGACCATCTATCACGACGGCACGCTCGATCGCGAACAAATCGCCGACGCCTTGAACCGGTCCGGCGTGACCATTTCTGAAGATGGAAACGAAGCGTCCCGGCCGATTCTTCCCGCCTTCCTCGTTGGGATATCAGGGGCCGCGACCGGGTTGGGAATCCTTCTCCAGTGGCTCGCCGTACAACCCGGCTGGCTCGCCGAGTTGGCGTTTTTCACCGCCATCGGCACGGGCGGCTGGCTTGTGCTTCCCAAGGCCTTGCGCTCCCTCCGCACGCGCACGCTCGACATGAACGTGCTCATGACGGTCGCCGTGATCGGCGCGGTCGCCGTCGGCGAGCATGCCGAAGGGGCGGCGGTCGTCTTCCTTTTTGCTCTTTCCGAGTTGCTCGAATCGTGGAGCGTCGGACGGGCCCGTCAAGCGATCCGGGCGCTGATGAAGCTCGCGCCCGAGACCGCCCTCGTGAAACGCGGGGGAGTGGTCTCCGAGGTGGAATCCTCCGCCGTCGAGGTGGGTGAGACCATCTTTGTCAAATCGGGCCAACGGATCCCGCTGGACGGCATCGTTGCGTCCGGCGACTCCGCCATCGATCAGTCCCCGATCACCGGAGAATCGATGCCCGTCGAGAAGTCGGTCGGCGATCAGGTCTTCGCCGGTACGATCAACGGCGATGGTTCGCTGGAAATCGAGACGACCAAGGCCGCCAGCGACACCACCCTCTCGCGCATCGTTCAAATGGTCGAGGACGCCCAATCCTCGAAGGCTCCCGCCCAGCGTTTCGTCGATTCGTTTGCGAAAATCTACACCCCCGGCGTGATGGTGCTGGCTCTTGTGCTCGCGCTTGCTCCGCCGCTGCTTTTCGGTTTGCCTTGGGTGGACTGGATCTATCGTGCCCTCGTTCTTCTGGTCATCGCGTGCCCGTGCGCCCTGGTGATCGCCACCCCGGTGAGCGTCGTTTCCGGGCTCACCGCACTCGCGCGGCGCGGCGTCCTCGTCAAAGGCGGGGCCTATCTTGAAGCTCTCGGCGGCCTCAAAGCCCTGGCCCTCGACAAAACCGGAACGATCACCGAGGGCAAACCAAAAGTCGTCGAGATTCAACGGGTCACCGACGCCACCGAGGAGGTCATTCTTCGAATCGCCGCCGGTATCGACACGCACTCCACGCACCCGCTGGCCCAAGCCATCACGCGCCACGCCGAAGAGGCTGGCATCTCGTTCGAGCCATGTGGCAATTACCAAGGCGTGAAAGGACGGGGAGCCCTCGGCGTGATCGACGGCCACGCCTGGTTCGTTGGCAATCATCGCTTTGCCCACGAACTGGGCGTCTGCTCCGACGAACTCGAAGCCCGCCTCACAAAAATCGAAGCCGCCGCCCGCTCCGTGGTCGTCGTTGGTCACAAACCGCACGGCGATTGCGCGGGTGAAGTGGTCGGCGTCCTCGCGGTCGCCGACACGATCCGACCCGGCGCGAACGCCGCCATTCGGAAAATGCACGAAGCCGGTCTGAAGAAAATCGTCATGCTCAGCGGCGACAACACGAAGACCGCCCAAGCCATCGCTCGTGAGGCGGGAATCGACGAAGCCTTCGGCGACCTGCTCCCCGAAGACAAGATTGAGCGGGTCAAGGCGCTAGAGAAAGAATTCGGCAGCGTCGGCATGATCGGCGACGGCGTGAACGACGCCCCGGCTCTCGCTGCCGCAACCGTCGGGATCGCCATGGGCGCGGCGGGCACCGACACCGCAATCGAAACCGCCGATATTGCCCTCATGCGCGATGACCTTGCGATGGTTTCCGAGGCCATTCGACTTGGTCGTCGCACCCTGAATATTATCCGTTTTAACATCGCCTTCGCCCTCGCGATCAAGGCCGTCTTCCTCATTCTGGCCGTGCTTGGCATGACTAGCCTCTGGCTCGCCATCCTCGCCGATACGGGCGCGACCCTTCTGGTCATCGCCAATGCCCTCCGCCTTTTGCGACGACCACACTAAGGGACCCGGTGAGTACAAGCCTCTCCAGAAAATCGTCAGCCCCATGAACGTTTTTCCGGCGCAGAAGACGATGGAGGATCATCCCGGCTCAGAGGGAAGAGTCATAGACAGGCGACGAAAATGAAGGCCCCGATATCCGGAGGGTAGAGCGAGGCGGTGGGGTTCCATAAGTCCTGAGGATAGTTTTAACCAAACGCGGACGAAAAACTCAACCGAGGAAGCATCAGCCCAACTCAGTTTGCCAGTTTTCGACTTTTAATTCAGGGACGCGTTGGAACTCCCGCACGTTGCGGGTGATGACGGTGGCCCCGAGCGCGAGGCCGTGGCTGGCGATGATCAGATCCCGGTCTCCGATTTTATTTCCCTGGCTTTCGAGAAGGTGGCGCGTCCTGGAGTAGTGGTAAACGAAATCCTCCTCCAGAGGTTCTGGAGGAAGGCTCTCTTTCAGCTTGGCCACGGTCTCCAAGAACCGTCGTGTGCCCAAAACCTCCTGCGCTTTGAAGGCTCCAAATTCGAGTTCCGCCAGAACCATCACTGAAAGCACTAATTTTCCCGCAGCCATCTCTCGATTGAGCCTTTCGCTGAGTGCCGGGGACTTATTGGAGAAATAGGCTGAAAAGCAGTTGGTATCCGGAAGATAAATCATTCCGATTCTCTCGAGAGGTTGGGATGTTCATTCGGCTCGATCTCTGGAAAATCCAGACAACTCCCCTGAAGTCCGGCAAAATTCTTCGCCCGCTGACGCAAGTTTTCCTCGTCCGTAATGAGGAGACCTTCAGGCGTCCGACTGATTTTTACAACCGTCGAGGCAATGCGGAAGGCTCGCGGCAATCGAATCGCCTGCGAGTTTCCAGACATGAAGACTTTGGCTAATGCGGTCATGACTTTAAAATGTACATACAGGATATACTTTGTCGAGAGCGATCGTCGCGGCGGGGAATGGCGCTAGCGGCTCATTAGAGGTGGCTCAGGGGAGATCCAGGTTGTCCAAAATCTTGGAAGGGGTGCCTCCGTTCCGATTGACAAGACATTCCTCCAACGGCCGGACGGTGACGTTTTCTCCGAGTGCATAGCTGCGCTTGCCGGGATACACGACCCATAGTTCGTCCAGTTCCAGGTCTTCGAGAGCGGTCCGCAGCGAGCGGGTCATCGTCGGCGCGTCGGCGCGTTTGAACTCGACTCCGATCTTCCGGTTGTTGAGAAGCATCAGGAGGTCGAGTTCGCAGCTACTGTGAACTGCGTAAAAATACGCCTCTTCCGGTTGATAGGCCCCCAAGATTTCCTCAAGGGCAAATCCCTCCCAAGAGGCTCCGAGTTTGGGATGTGTGAGAAGGTCGGCCGGGGAGCGGATCCCGCTGAGTGCGTGGAAGACCCCGGAGTCACGGAAATAGATTTTCGGAGTCTTGACGAGACGCTTGCCGAGATTCGCCTGCCAGGGAAGCAGGCGACGAACCATGAAGGTTTGCTCCAGAGCATCAAGATAAGCCCTCGCCGTATTGGGAGCAAAGCCCATGGATGAGGCAATCTCACTGCCGTTCCAGACCTGCCCGTGATAATGCGCTAGCATCGTCCAAAACCGCCCCATCACTGCCGGCGACATACCAAATCCAAGCGAGGCCAAATCGCGCTCCAAGAAAGTACGGATGAAATTTCTCCGCCAGTCGAAGCTGTCGTTGTTATTGGCGGCAAGAAACGAACGGGGAAATCCACCACGCTGCCAGAGTTGATCCATGGCTCGCGTTTCCTCGACGCTGAACCCCTGCATCTCGATGATCTCGACACGACCCGCCAAAGATTCTGCACTTTGGCGCGACAACTCCGGCGAGGCACTTCCCAGGATAAGAAATGTTGCTGGATGTTCCTCACGGTCTGCCAGTACACGCAAAACCGGAAACAGACGGGGCTCACGCTGCGCCTCATCAATGACCACCAATCCCCGAAGCCCCGCCAATGCGGTCATGGGATTCTCCATCAATCCCGTCACGACCGGATCCTCCAAATCAAAATAATTGGAATGGCCCGACGGCAAAATCTGCCGAGCCAAGGTGGTTTTTCCGCACTGACGCGGACCAATCAACGCCACCACGGGATTTCTCCTTAAAGCCCGCTCAAGTTTTTGACGATAGGCTGCTCTTTCAATCACTTTATGAAATCTTGCAATCATGTTGACGAATTTCAAGATTTATTATGATGCGCTACCCTGATTTACCGGACCTGAAGCCTGACCTCGCCGACTTCGAGGGTGTCTCCCGGTTTCAAGGGATGGGCGACGAAAGGCGATAGCGGTTGGCCGTTGACCTGGGTGCCGTTCGAGGAGTTGCGGTCCTCGACGGTGAGACCGGTAGCTGATGCGACCAGCGTGGCATGTTGGCCTGAAATGCTGGTGTTCTTGACTAGGAGGTGGACGACACCGGATTTGCGTCCAAGGATGTACTTCCCCTCGGAGGGGATTTCCAACCGGATAGAGGCGCTCTGACCGGCTTCGGGATTGATTCCTTCCAGCACCCACTCCCAGCAAGTCTTGGAGGATCTCTCTAGGAACGCCGTAGGAAGAGGAGGTGGAGATACCGCCCCCCCACGGTTCCCACGTCTCAGAAATTGGGTGTAGGTCTCAGCGATTATGGCCGGCCTCCGAATGGCAAAAAATAAAGCCACCCCAATAGCGACCGCTGCGATGACGGCAAAGATCCCCAGCATCGGGCCTCCAAACAAATTGCCAGAATCTGGAGTGCAGCGAGATGTCGTGGTAGATACCCGAATGCCTTGGCCTTTGAGGGCATCGACCAGTGCACTGCAGTGTGAGGATCTCCGCACGACGTCCATCGGAAGATCGGAGTCAAAGTCCCGCATTGTATTGACACCAATCACCTGTCCGCAGGCATTGAGGAGTGGCCCGCCGCTGTTCCCGGCAGTGATATTGACGTCGTGCTCAATGATCAAAAATTCAGGAATTTGGTCGCGGGAATTCCATTTTCCATTCACCACCCTGCGGACCGACGCCTTGGAAAGGCTGGCCTCGACAAATCGATCAGCCTGTCCGGTAGGATCATCGATCCGGTGGGACTGGGATTTTTCCAAAGCATTGCCCAAGGCGATCCCGCTCTGGGCGTCATCCACGACACTAGGAAACCCCAGCGCGTAAACATCATCTCCCTGGGCGGGAATCGCGAGATTGAGCGCCAGCGCCTTGGCCTTCAAATCCGGAACCCGCAGAAAAGCCAGATCATGCTGAGTGTCCTCCCAAACAACCCGGGCATCGTAGGCCTCGATTTGAGATCCAGACTTACGCAAGACCAAGACCGAATCGTCCTGTTTCCGCTGGGCCACGACATGGCAGTTGGTGACCACAAGAGACGCTCCCCCCGAGGAGTTCACCACGAAGCCGGAACCGGTCGCAATTTCGTCGTCTTTCGCACCAAACACCACTAGGCGAACCATCGAAGGCTTGATTCTCTCTACGTCAAAGGCATGAGCCGTAAGCGGAAAACAGCTTGCGACCAGGACGGCAAAAAACGAAAGAATTTTCATTGAGGGTGAATAGACGGCTCGGCAATGCTCGGGACAACCAGATCGTCGTTGGCCGCACCGTACCATAAAGGAAATAGCCAGAGGAAAACAGCCGCTCCGAGCAGCATCGCCACAATAACGGTGCCAATAATAACCTTCCACACCACCGTTGAGTTCGGGCGACTTCCCTCCCCTTCCCGGGAAACCGCCAGTGCGGTCACATTGTCACCCTTGGGTCCGTTGCGCTCGATGGTGCGGGAGACCAAAACATCCAGCTTTTGCGCCTCGGGCCCCGACTGAAAAAACGCCTCAATCTCCGCAACGGAGGTCCGTTCCCAAAAGCCGTCGGAGCAGAGAAGAAAACCATCATTGCCGGTGAGTTCGACCACCCCATAAGTTGGCCGCAATTCTTCGTCCGTGCCAAGGGCTCGGAGGAGTCGCCCCTGATCGGGGTGGGTTCCCATTTCATCTTCCCTCACCTCTCCCTGCTCCAGTAAAATCTGGACCATCGTATGGTCCCGGGTCCGCGCGATCATTTTTCCGGAACGGAGCCGGTAAATTCGCGAGTCGCCCACATGGACCATGTGGGCATTCTCCCCATCAAATTAGAGTGCCGCAAGGGTTGACTTCGGGGCCATCTTGGGAGTCTCCCCGAGCGAGAGGATCGCTTCATTCGCCCGCCGGCAGAGTTCAAGACGCACTTTCTTTTCGAAATTGTGTGCAAGTCACTCCATTGGAGGAGGATCAAAAGAATATGGATTTCACGAAGATGGCTACAACTTTGTCCGGAGCGCGTCGAGGATTCTTTGTTGGTCGGCTTGCGGGGTGGTAATTTTCTCGAACTCCACTCCGGCCATCACGAGGCGTTCGCGCCGGATCGTGCAGAGACGTTCGATCACATTGCGCATGGTCCACTGCCGGTGTTTATGGGTTCCATCGGTGGCGAAGAAGCCTTGGAGTCGCACGTTGGCGTGCCATTGGAGGTAATAGGCCAAGGTGCAAAGGAACACATGGCTGCGGATGCGATCATCGGTTTTGTGATAAACCGGGCGCACCTCCAATTGTACGGTCTTGAGATTGCGGAACGCCCGTTCAACCAATTCGAGACTTTTGTAAGAGGAGACCACCTCGGCGGCGGGCATCCTGTCTTTGCTGATCTCCGAGTGGATGATGTAACAGCCGTCAAAGAGGACTTCAGAAGCGATTTTCCCTTCGTCAAAACTCCACGACAGGCGTCCCTGGATGACTTTCCAATCTACGAACTTACCCATCTTGTATTGTTGGAGAACCCGGCCGACGCGCGATCCTATGGCCGCTTCTTTTGAGCGCCGCTTAGAGTTGGTAATTTTTTCAAGTCCTTCGCGCGTGCATTGGAGCAAGCGCAAGCGGGTGGTCGTTTCCCGTGCAGCGCTCTTCGGATTGCGGCATAAGCAGTAGCGGTGAGCCAAGTTTTCCGGATCCAAAACCTCCACGATTTCTTTCTCATCAAAGAGATCCGCGTCAATCACCTTGCGTTCCACCAGCGCGAAGATCTCCGGATGGGTCAACGCCGAAATCGTCTGCAGTCCCTCTACGCCTTTGATTTTCTCTGCCACGCTGCGGGTGACCATCCCCCGGTCCCCTACGAAAATAACCTCCTTGAGCCCATACTCGCGCTGGAGTTCTGCGATTTTCTCGGGAACCG
>Ga0105052_10003772_pt1 | contig 17213 bp, 4 predicted proteins | sample FRY03_FD_78094 | JGI IMG/M metagenome (GOLD analysis project Ga0105052, IMG submission 78094) | Freshwater microbial communities from Lake Fryxell liftoff mats and glacier meltwater in Antarctica - FRY-03 | ecosystem: Environmental > Aquatic > Freshwater > Ice > Glacier meltwater ... | reverse complement strand
TAGCCCAATCGCCCGTCAACGAGGAACGACGGATAAGCGCAGAACAACCACAACCAACAGCAGCTCATCGCACCATCATGACGGCGCGCCGTCCAGACCACATTCGCTTATCTGCACTGGTGCGGAGCCAATCCACTCAGTTCACGCAAGCTCCCAGCTTGGCCGCGCAGCCGTGACCCCCGAAACGAGGTCATTTTTCTGCCATTGTGGCGGGGTTTCCTGTGGTTCTTTATCAAATGCCTTCTCTTTTCCTCCTCGATATTGTTTGCAAGTGTTTGCTTCATACTGAACCACTTGCACCTTGTGTATGTAACCTTAAATATGCACAATACAAAATGTGGATCGGCTCGAAAACGGTAGGGTAGTGGACTGGATTTCAGTTCAGCACTGATTTTTTAACGCCCGCAAGCGAATCCCCGATGCGACTGGGAGTGCTGCAGCAGGAGAGAGATCCCAAGGAAGTTCTGGAAGAAAACGTGAACGAGCGGCGACAAGGAGTAAACCCAAAAAGAAATCGCGCAATTTGAAGCCCTGGAAGGACGATTCGGAGGTGGAGAACGACGACTCAGAAGTGGAGAACGACGAGGAAGAGGCAGATGGTGAGGATAATACAGAGGAGGATCAAGTAACACTTCTTGACCCCCCCCTCTTATCAGCCGGAATAGGCATGTGTTGTCACATTTGTTATGCACATTTACCCATATAATTGTGCATATTTACCCTACATATGGCTTCGACAAGTCATTCACAAAAAGAATACGTAACGAAACAAAAACGAACGAGTGCTTGTGACCAATCAGAACAAATACGACACCAGCATCACTAGACTGCCGCTGAGGGATGTGTATTTATGCAGGTACGTATATGTGTACGAATGAGCGCTGAATGTACAGGTGTCGGTATGGATAAATGTATTATTATATCTATGTACGTGTGTATATTTGTTTGTATGTGTGTATGTATATCTTACATATCTTTAATTGCGATCAACTTTATTCCTCCTCCTCGATTTCCGCATCACTCAGCGCTGCGGGCGCTGCCGCTGTAAATTCCCACTTTACAGGCTCGTCCACGATGGGATCCATTTCACGAATCACCCCAGCACTGAGATCAACGCCATCATCGTCTACGTGCGGTCCAGAGAGTGGCAGCTTCTGCGATTCTGCCAATGGGCCGGTCTGTCTGTCCATATCCTTGACCTCGGGTACTTCGGTGATTTCCCATAAGTCCTTTGCAGTTGAAACGTGCTTTCGTCGAGGCATCTGAGGAGTCGATGAAGTGGTCTTCAACTGTGCAAAACTTTTCACGCTTGGCCGCTTGCTGCCCGCGAGCAACAGATCTGGAGTGCGAGGACCTATACTTCTGTTTGTTGCAACGTTTGTCGTGCCCAATGCGACATTCGGCCTTGGTGCAAGTGGTAACGATTGCAAGAAGGGTGAGGAGCCATGAGATACAGCTAGCCTCGGAGTGCGAGAGCGCAGAAATGTGTCCCCAAGCGGACGGAGACTTTCTACAGGGGGTGCGACACGGCCTGCACGTGCAGCTGGCACGCGAAGGCTCTGGTTGCTGCTCAGGAAGTTTTCCCAGGGAGACGCAGACATCAAACTCAAAGGCGCGCCTGTCAGCTGACCAGGTGAGGCTGGCTGCTGCTCTGATGTATCTAACGATTGATCGTCAGACTGGCTGCTGCTCTGATGCATCTGACGATTCAATCTGCGTTGCGGGACATAAGCAGTGAGAGGCGTAAGAGCTTGATGCTTCCTAATCTCAGGTACTGTTGCCGCAGGTAATGGTTCGGGTGTAAGTTGAACAGGAGATTCACTGGCTCCTTGGCCATGAGTTTCGTCGCTAACAGGAGCCACCCTATTTGATGCCCGCGAGCTGAAGGCAAAGGGAAACATGGGTTTCGAGCTTGCAACGATGATGTCAGGCGTTCCGGCGGACGAACGTGACGAGATTAAGTTGGGTAAATCAGCAATCTTGTTTCTTGCCTTGCGCTTCGTATATCTCAAACAGCAGCGTCTTGCCCCGATTAGCAATAAAATGAATAGCAATGATACTGATAATGATGATACTAATATGATCATCGCTGGAGATATGCTATTGACCTCATTCATATTCGTATCAAGCGCTTCACTTGGACTCTCTGCCCTTTCGTCGACAAATTCAGCTCCAGAGGGATCCTGGCCGATGGCCTGTACATCGACATTGACAAGTGTTCCTGCCAACCCGGCCTGTTTCAAAATGGTAGTAAAGCCCTTAGTTCCAAGAAAATTCATCTTTTGCACGAGGAATGCTACACTCATGGTGAAACTTGGCGTCACTTTGATATACATGACGAGACCAGAGTTGCTGCGCTTGCTCGGACGTATATCGTGTGGTTCCGTAGACTCTCTTGCTGGGAAAAATGGAAAGGACCAGCGTCGGCGCACAGACTCTCGATCAATCTGTGAAATCTCTACAAGGGCATACGGAAGCTCCAGGATTGACGCAATCCTGACCAAAATCCTGTGCTTGAGAGAGTCATCAACAAGAGTATCAACGCCAGTCATGGTAAGGACGAGTGATACTGACCCACCTGCCAAAACTATGAAAGTCATAACTGTAGGGGAAGATCTCTGAATCCCACCAACCCAGCCACTTCGACAGGCCACCACAGTGACTGTAGCAGTACTTTTAACGAAAATCACCCCGTCCTGTACAGTGCTAGATGAGGCTGAATTGTCACACGATGGAAGAAAATTTGGCAATAGCGTCCATACAGCCTTATCATTTGTCAACACAGAAAGTTGGACGTATCTCACATATTTTTCTGCAACCATCAATCCTTTCGGACTGAGCACAGGCGGAGGTGGGGGCGGTGGGGGCGGTGGCAGAGGTATTGGCGGCAAAGGCGGCCCCATGGCAACCATAAACTGACCGAGATGATGGCAAGAACATGTGGCAGTTTCAACACCATTGCTGATCCCCATAATTTGGCAGCCATCCCGACGATACTCGCCGTTCAATTCATTCCAGGAAAAGCATTCCAACCTTCGGACGTCCAACCCCTGCGGTGCATCCAATGGAATATTGATGACGAATGGGTTACTTAAGTTCGCAATGTGCAGCGGCGCAAAGTGGGCTTGCGAGAGAGTCATTCCTACGAGATTCGAAACGGGAAAAGAAGCGTTAGGATTCCATGCGCCGATTGCCGGAGGCGATGGATAAGTATTCAAATGTATGTCAACCACTGAATCCAATCCAAGTGCAATTTCATCACACAGTTGCGGCGGGATCGTGACAGATGCAGTGCGGCCCATACCGTCATTCACGATCCGCGGACTGGATGATGCGTCTTGTAGAGACAGACGTTCCACGCTGTATCGTCCAGTCTTTTTGCCCTCGCCTAGAACCCAAGGGTCCTCACCATCAACTAATTTGCGAGTGTGAAAAAAGATCAAATCATGCAAGAAGGGCTCAAAGATTGTCATTACATGCTTAGCAACATCTTCAGAAATGCCCCTGGCATTTGTGCTTGGATTCGTAAGATTTAGGGCAGAAACAGCCGAAATTAAAGATGAAGCTATCTGGGCAACATCGACCCCACATTTGATCGTCTTCTTACTACTGGACAAATCCGAAGGGTTGGACAATGTGATAATTGTTTCTGCGATGTCTTTTACGAGGGCACCGTACACATTCGTAGTTTCCACCACGGTCGATCGTGCTACTGCACACACCTGGCAAACAATACCAGGTGTCAGGATGTATAGCTGTCTAGTCGCATCTAGAAGCACTTTGGCCAATTCGGCCCTCTGCTGAATACGTGGCACAGTGTCCTCCTTTGCATCTGCTAAATACGTAACTGCTCCTCCCACAATTAGCACAGCTTCACTGGGTTGTCTGCGCAACAGTGCAGAGCTTATCATGCTTGTAAGAATACCCCAAGCATTGTTGTTTATCTGCGCAGTCAAGAGGCGTCGGCGGCGTCGAACACCTGCGACTATGATAGTCTGCGATGCAGTCACCTTCCCAATCGAGCCTGGCCCGTCCATGAGCACAGCAGGGGACCCCCTGCTGCTTGTCACGACTACAAATAGTACAATTGAGCCACCCGGATTCAGACAGGGGATGTCAAAATTTGCTTTTGCCTGGCTTGGAAATCGCTCCATTGTCGCTCCATTATCATACGACAAGCCAAAATCGAAAAACAGAGGGGAGTCTTCTGTCATCCAACCTTTACAGTGGAGCCTGACTTGGTCAAACACATCAACCGAAACCCCGCCTGTGAGAGGATTGCAAGTTTGTCCCTTTGGAAGACACAGCAAGCAGTTGCCACCCGAAGGTGGCTGATTTAACCGAACCAGTGCCTGCGAAACGCCGGCGAGGTTCTCAAGCACACATTGCAAACGCACGGTGTAGGTCGACCCAAACATGAGACTGCGCGACTTGACGATGAACACCGGCTTTAGCTGACCGACAAGGAAATTTGAGACATCTGGCGACGGGTCCAAATCGCTAAAGAGGTTCCATTGCATCGTTGCATTTGCCGGATCACACGTGCCCTTGAATCCTAACCGCTCATCGTCGTTGATACCAACGACACCATCCCTTCCTACCTTGTGCTGTGCAGAAATGGAGGCCGATGGGATTGCAAGTTCCACAATCGACACCTGCCAACATCACATTTTTGACGGTTCATGTCACCACTATTCACAACACACATGTTATGTATCAGCAGTGAAAATGAAAGGCAGAAAGCTGTCTTACCTGCATGGTGAAGGATTGTGGTAGGCGGCCGATTTTGCTCACTGTCAATTTGAAAGCATAAGCCACACCTCTGGAGGGTGCTAATGTATTGGGTGGAATGGTAAGACGTGCTACACCCATCGGGAAAGACAATAGCATTCCTTGCTTGCTGGCACACGCCCGGCTCTTGCTGCCCTTCCGCATTATGCACTCCCAAAAGAAGACGAGTGCTGTGTCAGTCTCCCCCGTAAACGCTGGCTCAAAATCGGGGTCGGCAGAGTTTGAAGCGTCAAGCAGAAGCTGTCAGAAAAATAGGAAAACAGTCAGAATATTGAATGGTAATGGCACATGTATCGTATCATTGCAAAAAATTGAGCGAAAAAAAATCGATTCCCACCGTACTACTCGTCGAAACCTGCATAGAGCTGCCACCCACAATATTCGCAATGAGAGGAGCATTCTTGACGGTGACTTGGACGCGTCCAAGTACAGTCTGCGAGGGATCCTCGTCGTTCACCACCTGGAGCGCGAAAACATAGTTGTTGCCCCCAAGAAGAATGCTAGCAGGGATAAAAAGTTGAGAGGAAGTGCCCGATATGTATCTCACTGCTATCATCGGTCCATCCACTTGTTTCCACGTAAATGACATTTGCCCAACACTACCAGAGCATGCCGAAAATTCGAGGCCCGCAGACACGGAGACTTCATCCGTCGATACAACTGCGACATGAGGTGGGGAAAACGTCAGTACAGGAACTGGTGCGCGCTGTTTTGTGACACGTACTGTGGCAGGCTCGGATTGAGATCCAAGAAAGTCAGTGACGGCCACTGCAAATGTATAGGAGGTGTCAACTGTCAACTCAGGAGTGCCAGCGCGGAAAGACAACACAGACCCATTCTCTGTCTGTAATAAGGCATGGAGAATCGCATTGTCGTAACACGCCCAATTGTACAAGACAGCGCGACTGCTTGCAGCAGTGGCTCGGAGCGAGAGCGAGGAGCACATGTCAACAGTAGATGGGCCTTCAAGTACAACTGATAAAACTCTGGGAAATTCTGGTGCGGCAAGTTGGTTAGACATTTGCTCATTTGCCGCCAGCCCGTTTGCAGTCGCCATGGTGCCTGCTTTAAAGACAAGAAAGTTCCCGGGCATTACAGATGTGCCACTTCCAAGATTAATTTGCAACGTTGTGGAATCTGTTGTCCACGAACATGTCGGCTCCAAACCAAAAAGGATGAGTGTCTGCCCACCAAAAATCTGAGAGCACTCGTTGCTCCCCTCGAGCACACCTCCTATGCGATTCACGCTTTGGTCCATACTAACCATCACTGTCGTGGCCAACGACCCAAGGGCAGAAGACACTACACGAGGAGATCGCCAATACGTGTGGTCTACTGAGACTGAGATACTGGGGTCGGAGCGTAAGGCAATGGTCAAGCGGATGGTAGCAGAACCTTGTATAAAGGTGCAGATCTTGCATTCTGGCGGCACGACCGACAGCACTGCAATGTTGTTGCTGTAGCTGAGCAGCTTCACCGAGGCCGCCGTGTAGGGGCCAAAGTTGACTACCAAAATGTCAGATACTTGAATTCCCATTCCAACAATGGGCATGTTCGTTACTCTCAAATTGAGAACATTCGCGCCCCTGTTCGGTCCCTGACATCCTGCTGGCATTCCAACACACTCCAGAGAAAGACTGCTGGAAAAAAAGTCAACCTGAAATCCCAGAGAAACCGGGAAGGGGCGAGCATGCGAAGAAATCTCGAGAGTCCCAGCGCTCTTCCCAATCGAAATCATCTTTGGGACCATAAATTCAAGCGCTATCTGTCCGCCTCGCGCACGGTCAATCACAACAAGTTGTTTGAATGTGAGAAACGCCTGGCTATTCCCAGAGAGAAATGCAGTCGCCGACACCGCCTCGAAAGGTTCAGCTTTGTTGTTGGTCTCAAACACATTCGCCTTGTCGATTTCAACCACCAAAAAACCAGCGATCCCACTGGGAATCTTTGAAGAGAGTGGTGGGGCATTATCACCACACATCCCGCTGGCGGAGAGACACGATTGATTGCCACATACCTGACAAAACTTTATTCCAAGGAATGCGGGAGTTGCCAATAGAACCTGGAAAGTCAGTTCGGCGCTACGCTGTGTGCGCACAAATCTAGACCCATCATTTCCTAACGGGGGCAGAGGAGCACCAATATAGGCGACGCTGACCGCTGTTTTACCAACTGGCAAGATTGGCACTGTCACAGTCAGGATGCTGAAACCCAAACCCATTTCGATTGAAGTAATTGCACACAGTGTTTCGCAATTGATTGCGCCAAAAGAGACTGCAAAATCAGCAGGACGGAAGGTTGGAGGAAAGTTTTCAATCCTCAACTGAGTTGATTGGCCATCTTTTGAATTCGTAACTCCAATATGTAACGCAGAAGCTGGGAGCGCCCAGACAATACTAGGAATTTGGTAGTATTCATAGGCCAATCTAGCGAGTTCAAGCTGACTACCCTCGCCGATGGATCCTATCCGAAGAGAGTACCACACATAACCAGCTGTCAAGACAGCTGGTGCTGTTACCTTTACCGTCACCATCAGAATCGGCCCAGCCTGGTCAAGGGAGTGGCCAATGACTTGAACCTCGACATGGCCCAGGAACACAAAGTATGGACCGGTGGCATAATTGACCAAGGAGTCACTAGTGTCAAACAATCCGTCAACTTGAAGCACGCCTTTTGCTGCCGCAGTTATAGTGACTTCAGATCCCCCAGCAACAAGACCATCGACAGGTTCGATGCCCGCTGCTGGCCGCATGGCACTGATTTGCCATGCAGCTTCGGTTTGCATGAAGTTGACGGTGCACGAAAGTCGACCGGGAGGGACTATGGGAGGACGCATTTTGATCTTCAACAGCCCATTTTCCTCTTTTACTAACTCTGTCACAACAGCAGTTATACCACCCACATGCAGCGAGACCAGCAGCAGGTCACACGATGTGTCTTCACAGCTCGGGAAATCAGCCAGATAGAGCGTAATGAAAACAGTTTCATCCCCGATAACAAACGTGGACGGATTCACGCCTTGGACACGAGGACTGAAGCTTTCTCGTATCTGAAAATGTGCATCTATTGACTCGCGGGCGCCATTGGAATTGCTAATGGGGTCTGCAAGGGCTACGTCGAGGTTAATGACTTTCGAACCTGGAGAGCACACTGAAAAAGGCCCGACGACTATGCGTATTTTGGCCAAGGAACAGATAGAGGTGATGCAGGCGTGAGATGCATCGGCGTCAGATGCATACTGAACATCCAACACTTGAAGACTTTGTGCATTGCTCCTATTGTCAGCATCTAGGAGCATGGCTCTAATCCAGCCTATATTAGCTGAGGGTGCCATGTGAGCTACGTTGATATCTACCACACTGCTGTCACTGCAGCTCCCGATATCAGGATAGCTTGAAATCAACTTGGGGATCGGATCTGCAATCACAGATACGTTGAGCACTCCGCTTGCAGATGCACCAGATGCCATCCAAAAGGATTCTATTGTCAGGATGCCGAGCGGCCAGCCACGTGCAGGATTTTCACGAAATACCAAAATGGACGTGCTCTCGTCGTTGGAGCCCATCACAGAGTTACAGGGAGCAGTTGCTGCATCACCAGAGTCGCGCGCAGAAAACACGCGAACCATGATCTGATCTGCATCAAACGGCTGCATCATGGTGGGAAAATTGCCCAGTCTGATTGCAATTTCAAGTGGCTGAGACACATGGATGGTTTGTGGCGAAAACATGACGACTGTTGCTGGGCCCGAGATGTCGCGCTCATATTTAAAGGCGAAAGATATCTTTCGCATCGTGCCCAACAAGGAACATCTCAACATCATGAAAACCTGTCGGTTTGTTGTCCCGGGCCTCGCCGGTGTTTGCAGAAGGAGCACACTCTCAACCCCTGTTTGTAAGGAGGAACCCGTTGCAACTCTGAGCGAGAGCACCTGGCCTCTGCTCTCCACGGATCCATCGTGGACAATAAAGATAACGTCACTGGAATCAAAGGCTGGCAGGTTGGAGACCCGAAGTGACACTTGAGTTCCGCCGAACTCTGAACCGGAGTCTGGTGAGACTGAAAGAATGATGGGATCTTTAATGTCTGCGGGCACTACACAGAAACTGAAATCACACTGCAATGCAGCCAACGGCTGGTGCATCAACAAAAAGATGTCGGGTTGTTCAGAATCGCAAAACGTATCATAATTGCATGCAGTTGAATACCGTAAAGACGGAGCGATAGCTTGCTCAAACTCTCCGCTAGCAGTCCTGCGCTGCAATACCACAGGGACCTCTTCTGATGGGGCATATAATACTGGTGCCTCGATCGTGATGTGCGTACGTACGCAGTCGCTGCCAAGCCTAGCAGCAGCGCAAGTATTGACATCGATGACGCTTGTCACCTCCGCCCGCTCTGACCCAACGCTAGCGCTGTAAGCCGTCTTGGGCTCACCAGCTGGGCATTTGGCACAAACGATTGTCACTATATACGAAGAATGTATGCGCTTTCCTCCAATTATTATAGCAGTAGGAAGCTCGATTGGCGTCGTAGACACCACCCGCATGCGATTCGGGTTGTAAAGAGCCACAGGAAAATCCAAGCTGAGTGTTTCCGATGCATCCCTATCGATCATGACATGGCAATACCAGCGGGTGTTCAAGAGGCCACCCCCTTGAACGGCAAATGGTATTGCAATGTACAATGCTGTCAAGCCACCTCGTGTTTCCTTCGTAATATCGCCGCTGCGAATGAGAAATTCTGCGCCTGTCGAAATTGACACGAGACGCGAGGATACAATACTCTCTGATGGAAGTTTGTCCACAAGCACCACGGGCAGGTAATTGTCTGTTACGGGTCCACTTGATGGGATGGGTTGAGCCAGTGTGGGCAGAGCATCGTCATAGACCATGAGATTAAAGACAACCGCTTGGGTGCAGGGATCAGTGCACCCTCTGGGTTGCACTGTCACATCCACATTTCTGACAATCAGGTCCGTAGGCACATCGAAACTGAGGCGCGACGCTCGGACGTTACTGGGGTGGTGGATTCGCGCGGCATCTCTTGCAAGTTCCACCGCACCAAACAGGACTTGAATTTCACTTGGAAATGCAAAGTAGTGAAGGGTGACATAGACAGTGATACCTCCACTGATGGGTGCAAGAGATGGATGCGGAACCCCCGCAAAAGGATCTGTCCTCATGTACTCATACTTGAAGCTGACTGAAACCGATTGCCCTCCAATGTTGACGTCCACAATACGCTGAGTAGCGCCAGAAGAGATGCTCACGTGAGGTGTCACAACTTGCAGCATGGTGTTGTCTTCGCTTGAATAATCGAGGGCCACCTGTGCCAGAATAGGCGAACCATTTACTAGAAAATAAGCAGACAGCTCGTTTGCCGATGATACTTGAGGAAATCGCACGAGTTGAATTCGAAGCGCTTGTCCTCCAACGTCTGGACCCGTAGATTCAGAAAGAAGCAAAACCCCGGGTTGACTGTCATCAAAGTACACGAGCGTGAAGCACAGTATTCCACGCCCACATGCTGCGCAATTTAAAGTCGCACAGCAGTCGGTTGCACAATTAGAAGAAAAAGAACCAGCAAACGAGACGAGACCATAGACATCGCCACTTCGCACGGAAGCAGGCACGTTGAAAACCAGGTCAGCCGTCTCATCATCAGCATCCCATTCAGAAAACGTTACATCAATCTGCGTACCACCAACTTTGACTGCTGGGGATGCCGTCATTTGGCTGACGGTGGTTGCGAGCAGGCGGATCTGTGAAGGTGTTGACATTGCGATTCGCAGTGACCTCTCACCTTGCACGAGACCAGTCACAGGATCCTCGCTCTCCATGCGTTCGAGACGTGGCTCTGCAATATCGTACAGCTCGAAAGATGTTGAAGCGATTTTATGGGCAAATCCACGGTGAAAGACGAGCAGCGTCACTATGCCAGCATCCTCTTGCCACATTGGTGTGACAATATTAACAGTGAGGTCGCTTAGAGCTGAGCCTGATGCACCTACAAGCTGACTTGAACGAACTTGTGCCGCAAACACACTGCCCGTCGACGAAACAAACTGCACAGCCAAATCGTTGCTGTTGGACACAGGGGCGAGGTCTGCAACGCGGAGTTGGATCTTTGTTGTTGCGTCTCCGGTTGGCGCTCGAGCAGGAGTCGCGCGAATTTTCGGCGTTGGCGCGGCAACATACGTGAATGGACTCGGAAATGCAAAATGACCCGCATGCGGAATCATCAACACTGGGAAAACCACACGAGGAAATGCAACGCTCGGCACCCGTACAGAAAATCGAGCTGGCAATATGCTCTGGGACTCGAGTGAAGTGAGAGTCAAATTCACGCCCGCTATGTTCAAAATCCCTCCCGTCTTGGATGCTGATGCAGGCCAGTTGTCGACCGTCAGTGTGAGTAGAGATCCGCCATAGATTAGCGCCGACTGTGGGGAAAACGTGGACACTCGGCATACGCCCGTGTCCAGAATCAGTAATTCAAATCTGACATTCTTCTCAGACGCAACTAGTGTCACGTTCACAGATCCTACTATGGCGGCAATAATATCGAAAGCAATTTCAGTCACTTGAGACGCTCCAGCAGGCGTTACCAGGCTAACTACTACCGAGACTTGCGAGCTGTCGGTCAAAACAGTCACATCCAAAACACTGTCGACCTTTCCAAACTTGCTCACACCCACGAGTACTCGTGTCCTCATCCCTGCATATGCCCATGTTGGTGAAACAAAAATAAGTTCAACGGCATGAGGATCAGTGCACAAGAACGGAATGCTTGAAACAAGAGAAGGCTGATTTCGTGACCATATTCTCAACGATGTTAGTCCTGGGACCGAGGCGGGGACTGTAAAGGACACGAGCGTGAAATCGAGTGTTGACAAAAACATGTTAAACGTTTCCACCTCAGCATCACCAACCACGACGGTCAAATCAGCGTGAGTTTTTGCCATTCGGATCCCTTCCAGTTTCACCAAAACGTTCTCTGTCCCTGTGCACATGCCTTTACCACCTCGATCCACATTACTAACTGTGGGAGGTGACGTTGGCAAGTCAAAACTTTCTAGTGTCACTGCATCAGATTCTTTGCTGTTCGCACGCACCACCATGAAGACGGTTCCAGCAGGCATCTCCGGGGCAAGAAAATTGAGCGTTGCTACCACCACTCCACTGCTTCCCTGCGTCATCGAGACCAAGGATACCGATACTGGCTCTTCGTCTCCCCAAGTGAGCACGACTGAAGCATCCTCTTTGCTGCTCACAATGGGAAAATTGCTCATGAATACAGTAATCTTCTCACCGCCTTCGTATACAACACCCGGAGACACGTGCAGGATCTTCGGGAATCTATTGTCATAGTAGTTGAAAACGAGAATCGCTCGATTGGTCGACATGGTCTTCGAGTAGATTTGGACCAGGACATCACCCTCTTTGTTGTTGGGAGGTACTTGAATGACAAAACTGCTCTCGGTATGGTCACTCCTGTACAACTTTGAAACGGGCCAGAATTTGAAACCGAATTTGACCACTAACTCCGAAACCTGGAAAATAATCGGAAATTTTTTGACTGTGATAAAGAGCAGCTCTCCTCCACTCAGGCCTCCTGCCACATTGCCCTCTTTGCTGATAGTGCCCAGGTCCGTGCTTGCTCGCACAACTATGGCCGGCCCTTGGTGCTCCGCCACAAAGCTAAAGTTAAAATGAACGGGTGTGCTTTCATCTCCGGGACTTAGCTCAAAGACAGCCTGTTGTGAGGACAACACACCAGTTGAAGTGCGTATGACCACGACAGCGCTTGTGGCGATGGCCTCGGGGTCGGAGTTGGCCGCTTTCGATATTTTGGACACAACAGCAGCATAGGCAGACGCAGCCTCACGACCACTGGTGGCCATGAAGGACCAAATCTTCTTCTTTGCGATTGTCTCCTGGTATATTGGACCCTTTTCCAGCCAGTCGCTCAAAGGCACAAGCGCCTCGACCACTTGGACATGCTGCGCCCCAGTCACATGTGCAGTGCACGTGACGCGTGCTGATTTTTCCAAGAAGGCAGCGGCGCCTGTGAGACCTAGCGCAATCAGAGTGCTGCGCGACAGGGGACCTTCTGTGGGAGTGCTCGAGACTAAAGACACAGCTTGCGTGTCGCGCACTTCGAGCACAGACAAGGATGACTCGAAAAACTGCGTCTTGTCATCAAAATGCTCCACAATCCCTAGTTCCTCGGATCCCAGACGAACATGGAGGCGAAGGCTAACAGTGCCTGATGATGCAGGCCGGGCTACTATCGCGCGCACATCAATGTAAAGCCCCACGCGTTCGAATTCTACAGATGTACTCAAGACACCCTGCAGCGAGACATCAAGAGCATCCCACGTCCAACTGAAATATACAATTATACGATTGGATAAGTCAAAATTCTGACTATTGATATAATGGATCAAGGTTCAAGCATCGATAATAACTTATTTGTCGACGACCATTTCAAAATGTTGAAAAGTTCTGTCATACAGCAAGAACAAATGAGAGGCATACAATATTAATCGGACATATATATATAGAATATGTACAGCACACATCTGCTATTTTTGTTTAGACAAAGACCGCATCCATATTCAAACCCTGCTCATGATGGATCCCGGATGAGACATTACGACAATACCATGACACAACACATCTGTAAATCATCAAATTATGAATATACCAGTACTGCGGCAACAGGTTTGAAACAGTAAAACGCACAGTTGATGATCCTGGGCCCACGCGCATCCAACGTTTGGGGTAGCCATCTATCAAAAACATCTTCTTTTCAATGACGGGCAACGGTGCTGCGAGGTATTGCCATGTCTTCTGTAGCACCCGCCCTCCGAAAAGTAGCACTTCGACATTGACTGGACCTTGTAGTTCTACCGGCATCTCGGGCGTAACAAACTTGAGCACCATACGGTCCCCGTCGCTACGTTCCGGGCTGGACGACATCGTAACAGCAATACCCGCGACAGAAATGTTGAAATCTGTTACGGTTGAACCAAGATTGCTAAGAAGAAGGGTGAGCTCGACACCACCGGAACCTGGACACGTGATGCCAGCAACAGGTGTGATGGACTCGATATTCATGCCGACATATTGGAACACCAGCTTACTCATTGCAGCATCATCAGTCAACACCGGGGAGCCTGAAAGAAAAACAGTAATCTGGGCCTCAGCGGGACAATTGCAAGGCGCCCGTGGGACAAGCACGGTCAGATCCTTCTTAATCCAATCTGAACCTGTCAAGGAATTGGTCTCAGCAGCATCATTGCTGAGGGCAAGGACCAAATATTCTGCCGCTCGTTCGCCGCCTGCACATGAGAATTTCACTGACAAATCCTCAGAATTCTGATCAGCAAAGGTGAGTAGCCCTGCACCTTGCATTGTGCGTGGACCATGGGGGATTACGATGACTATACGCACCAGTGTTCCTCCACCTTCCGGCCCCGTAGCAGCATACAAAGCCTCGACGTAGGGCTGCGGATACACCATCGCAACAATGGGTAGGGACACGTCTTTCCATGCCTGTTGGAGAAATGCGATACGGATCGAGCCGGAGCATAGAGTCGTCGCAGTTGCACATGTGTGGACTTGCGCGAACGCCTCCCCCAGATTGATTGCGAGCTCTCTGCCTCGTTTCTGGCTTCCTGTAATATTAAGCGCCAGTTGGTTGGAACTATTACCAGTCATTAGCGATGCACGTACAGCCAGGGCAGGCAGCAGCTGCCAAGGCAGGTTTGCGACACTAATTACCAACTGCTCAAGCTTCAGTGCACCAGCCCAGATGTGTAGGTCTGTGCTGTGAGCAGCCGGGATCATGAGATAAACAATCGCAACCGAAGGGTGTATGATAACCGGGTTGAGGCCAATATCGGCCGATGTTGTTGCTGGAAGGGACTTGCCGAGTGTATTGAACGCAAACAAATGAAATGAGTATTCTGCGGCTATGGGCATATACTCCTTGGACACATTAAACGCGAATTTTCCCATAGATGGCCCTGATGTCAGGTCCAATGACAACGTTTGAAATGTGCATCGATACTGTGATGTGACACCGCCACAAGTCGTAACATTTAGCAGAAAGCCAACCTTGCCTCTTGTTCCTGAGCCGTTATCCTCAGGGGTTAGCCATCGCAATTCTGCGCCCTCCCGGATCTCGTTGACTTGCAGCTCCAAGACGCTAGAAGGGAGAGTGATGGCAGGGAAAGTCGCTTCTGAAATTGCGCTCGTCCAGAAGCTATTTTTCGCTGAAATTTGAGCAGTGACTTGGTCCCCCTTTCCACCATACAACTCTGCGCTGATCCCAAAAGTCAGCAGAAACCTCTGCAAATCTGGCTGCCACACGAAGCGCAACTCTGCACTGAACAAGTCCTGGCCTGTCGTGCCGTTAGGTGCAGACATGTTAAAGGCCATGCTGTGGCTGTTGCCTCCAAAAGCGACAACTACTTCATAGGTGAGCTGCATTTTGGCATCTTGACTGCCATCACCATCTTCATGTGGTGGTTCCCACTGCAGAAACACCGAATGGATATGAGGGTAAACAAGCATCTGCCTGCTGATTTGAGGGGCCAGCGGGACAGACGGCCGCGATATCATCAGCACATGATCGGATGCTAGTTTCCCATTGCCCCTTCGATTTACAGCGATGACCTCCACATGGTAAGTAGAAGCGTGCAACAGTCGGCCAAAAGGAAGTGCGATGTGACATTTTAACTTACTGCAGTTGCTAGCAGGGATGCTTGCATTGAAAGGGACATGGCAGGTGAAGTTGGATGTGTTCGCACTTGCTTTGGAGCAGTTGCTCACAACGACTGAGAAGGCAAGTCTTACTGCAGAAGGGGACCGACTTCCGAGCCATTCATGTGACCAGGCCACAGTGAGCTCTTGTGGTCCGGTTTGGTAAGCACTCAAATTGACTGCAGGTGCCCTCAGAACGATGTCAGCCACCACCTGCTGTATTCGTGATCGTGCTTTACCTCCATGTAGCTCATCTCCGCTATCAACCAAAAATATGTTCAACGTCAACTGAGCATTAACGAGGTCTGAGTGTTTTAAAACGAGAGAACCGTTTGAGAAAATAAACAATGAACTCGATTGACCAACTTCTGCGAGAGTATTGGGCGCAATAATGAACGCCACATTCTGGTCCAATTCGTTCCAAGGCCCAGGAGCAATATTGGTTGCAAGCTGGACAACACTTGGCTTATCCTCGTCCTCCTCCAAAATCAACACTGTTGAAGGCAGGAAAAACGATGGAGCATCGTTCACAGCAAGCACATCAATCACAAACAATGATACACTCTGATTGTTGACGCCCCCATTGAGATCGCCCCCATCGTCAATCAAAGTGACACTCCAGAAAGTTTCTCCGTTGGCATCTGGCTGTGTTTCCAGAACCAGCCTACCGTGGCGGTCCAATGCAGGAGGCGTCACAAAAATGCTGGCGTTGCCGCTGAGATGTGCAACAATAAAGGACAGTTGTTGCCATTCCTCTTCGTCCTTGCCTCCTGCAGAGATATTGGAGGCAGCATTCACGATGATAAATCCACTGTCTTCCAACAAAGTGACCTTAGATACAAGATCGAAATTGGGACGGCTATTTACAGGATTTACGATAATTTCGAGGGGTTGAGTCATAGAACTGTGCTTCTCGATACCATCAACAATGAGGACCAGACTTACCCACCACACACTGATCCCGTTTCTAAACGGCAAAATCCTGAGATGCAAAGTGCCATTAGAATCAAAATAAGGAAGTTCGCTAAAGATGGAAGAATCGCCAGAATCGTAATGTATATCAAATTGCTTTGCATAGGCATAAGGGAGATTTCCAAGAATATCCAGAGTGGAGACTGCCCTGAAAACGGAAAGGACCCCAAGCAAATCTCCTTCAAAGGTTTGAATAGGCGATTGAACAGTAAGATTGAAAAATGAAATAAAACTTCCCAGATCTTTAGAACAGTAACTGGCCACACACGTCGTGTTCGAACATGTCCATCCCGCTTCCAGCACGCTGCAATCCGCAGAGCAACCATCAAACCCAGCAGTATTGCCATCATCACACTCCTCATCTCCCGCCAAGACTCCGTCCCCACACATGGTGACACATGTATCTGGAAACAGCCCTGAGCAATGAAATCCGCACTCTACCGTGCAAAAAAAGCATCCATCATTCGCATTTGAGTTCCCATCATCGCAATCCTCTGATGGAGACCTGATGCCATTGCCACAAATCACTGCAATACCTGGAGGCGCAGATGATGACGGGCTCGATGGCGCAGGTGTCGTCAATGTGCTTGTTGTAATTGCCAACCATGTACTTGTACTTGCACCTGCCGTGCTCCTGGAAATCTCTACCGGGGTGCTGGTGCTGGCTGCCATCGT
>Ga0105052_10003767_pt1 | contig 17240 bp, 11 predicted proteins | sample FRY03_FD_78094 | JGI IMG/M metagenome (GOLD analysis project Ga0105052, IMG submission 78094) | Freshwater microbial communities from Lake Fryxell liftoff mats and glacier meltwater in Antarctica - FRY-03 | ecosystem: Environmental > Aquatic > Freshwater > Ice > Glacier meltwater ... | reverse complement strand
CCCTGTAACTTCGACTACTTTCCCAGTACCTATGTTCCCGTTTTTATATTGAAAACCACTAAAGGTATTATTGTTTCCAGAAATAACACATCTTGAAGTTCCGTTAAAGACAACACCTCCTGAATTAAGTGCTCTCACTGTGATTCCAGTTCTGGAAATACTTAGGATTGCATTTGAATAGGTTCCATCGGAAAGTGTAATAATAGCACCAGAAGATGCTGAATTAATAGCTGTTTGTAAAGCAGCTACTGTAGTTGTATTTGTTGTTTGTCCATTTATACTTGTTGTACCAAGCAAAACAATAAATACAAAAACCAACAATGGGTTTCTTAAATTTGAAATATTATGATTTAAAAATTTATTCATTTTTAACGAAAATGATTTATTAAACAAATCCATTCATTTATTCTACTTCTTTCAGGCAGCTATTTTTGTCATCGCCATTCTCAATCTTATTCAATTACTAGATAACTGTTATTTCTTAGCTTTATTCAAATCATTCGCTTCCGTATAGCATTCGTAACTAATTTATCTCAAACAACTGCAAATAACCGTCAGATTCTTTGTAGCAGTTGCAGCGTTGTATGAAGCATTTCCTACTTGAGTGGCTGTAATAACGCAGGTTCCAGGACCATTAATATGAATTTGATTACTTACAATTGTTGCCACAAGTGAATTAGAACTGCTATATGTTATCGGCAAACCACTACTTGCTGAAGCCACAGGCGAAAAATCTGGGTCGTCAGTATATTTTGAAGGTAGAGTTGCAAATGCAATTGTTTGATTTACCTTATTTACTATAAGAGTTTGATCGACAGGAGTGGCAGCATTAAACGTATCATTTCCTGCTTGCGAAGCTGTAATGGTAGAAGTTCCTGCAGCAATTATATGTATGTTTCCATTTATTATAGTAGCAACAGCCGTATTTGAACTTGCATAAGAAATGGTTAAACCCGAGCTTGAAGTTGCTCCAGGAGAAAAATCAATATCACTAACTGATTTAGGAGGTAATGCGTCAAAGGTGATAGTTTGCGAAGTTAAATAAGTATTAGGTCCTGCTTCACTTTTAGCAAGCGGTTTATTAGTAATGGTTCCGGTGGTTAATTGGTCACATCCAATATTTTTTTGGGTAGCTGTTGCCGGCCTTGTTTGTCCTTCGATATCCAATGTAAGGGTTGGGTCATCATTAACATTAGGATTGTCTTCAAGAGAAGTATAAGTTCCGTTAGCATTAAATGTAGCAGTAGAAGCATCAGTTAAGCCTTTAAATCCCGAGCTGTTTAAGATAAGTGCTGGATCAGTATTTGTGAATTCGGATGCAATTAAAGCACGCCCTAGCAGAGCCCCACCGAAATATAAATTGCTAACAAAACTAGCATTAATGTTTGAATCTGTAAAAATAGTGCCCGAGTTTTTGAAAAAAATATTATTAGCAAATTTGACATTTAATGGAATATTTGTTCCTCCACCACCGGCATTTAAGAGAATATTTCCGGGATTGTAAAAAGTATTGTGATATATATAAATTGTGTCGGGTTGCACCTCACCATCCGAACGTAATTCTAAAGAACTATTGATGCCTGCACCTTCAAAATAATTATTATAAACCATATGATTGGTTCCTTCTTTTATTCGAACACCCCCTGAATTTATAAAAAAATTGCTATAAACCGAATTGTTATTTCCTGATCTTAAAACAAAGCTAGCAGCTGGATTGTTTCTTTGTGTATTGAACCTTAATACATTGTATCTACTTTTAACTGATATAGATTCAGAATCACCAGGCCCAGTATTTTCAAAGTAACAATATTCAACAATTGAAGCGCTCGTATTATTTTGCTCAGCTCCTAATCCAATTCTAATAGCTTCATTACCAAAATCGGCACCGTTGCCAGGAAAGTTTAAAAAAGTACATCTGCTGATTGTGGAATAACTAATTACTGTTGGCGAAGTATTAATTTGGATAGATGGACCAGCATTACCACAATTAATGCAACCTGCTACAAGTTCGCTACCATATGGATTTGCAGGTTTAGCTTCAAAATTAGAGTAAGTCACTTTGTTATTGCTTGTACCGCTATCAAAATTTATATAATTTTTTGCAACAACGCCAGAGAAATTGCATTGTGTAATGGTATTATTATTCCCTTTAACTTCGACTACTTCGCCAATACCTATGTCCCCATTTTTATATTGAAAACCACTAAATGTATTATCGTTTCCAGAAATAACACATCTTGAAGTTCCATTAAAAATTACCTTACCAGAATTAAGTGCTCTCACTGTGATTCCAGTTTTGGAAATACTTAGGATTGCATCTGAATAGGTTCCATCGGCAAGGGCGATTGTAGCTCCACTTGAGGCTGAATTAATAGTACTTTGCAAAGCAGCAATAGAGCTAACAATAGTTTGTCCGCTAATCTTTTGTGCACTACATAAAACTACAAATACAAGAAACACGATTATATTTCTTTTTATTGAAAAAATGCAAATTGAAAACTTACTCGTTTTTGTCATAATTAAATAAAGTTTTTTTATTCTTCTTTTTTACATCCACCTTTTTTTGAAGCGCCATTTTCATTAGCTTTTTTTCCAATCTAAATTTTTATATCCATTATTTACTATTATCTTTATGTCGTCTTTAGTGTGCTTAAGTCAGACATCTAGAATACAGAATACATTTAATAAATACACCCAAATCTAAGTTTACAAAACGGAGATAATGGGTGATTTACAAGTTTTTTATAATTAATTAGTAATTAGGATTTTGAGGGATTACTAGGAAGGAATTGTTATCAATTTCTCTTTGAGGAATTGGTAATAAGATTCTGTTTTTCAAATTAGTTGAAATTTGATCTGTTGTCAAACCACCTTTAAATTTTCCATAAAAAGTAGTTGATTGAACTGATTTAAAATGTGCCTCCATTACTGCTTCTGCGGTAAGTGTAGGAGTTGAAAAGGTTACATTTTGTCTTAATAAGTCAAACCAACGTTGGTTTTCGAAAGCAAATTCTAATCTTCTTTCTCTAGATAACAAAGTCTCAAATTTTGCAGTTGTATTTACATCAGTATTTGTTAAAGCAATTACGCCTGCACGAGCACGAACCCTATTAATTTGAAATAAGCTTCCAGAAGTATTTCCGTCGGCTTCAGCTAACATTAACAATACGTCAGAGAAACGTAGTACTGGCCAATCGCTGTCAGCATCATTTATTACAGCAACAATAGTAATGTATTTTTTAACATAGTACTTTAAATAAGTACTCGTTCCAAAAACACCAAAATTTACATCTTTTCTAAGATCTATATTGCCCGCAGTAGATGAATAAGAAGTTACTATATCTATACTTGGAGTATTAAGTCCCCGTCCATCCCCATTTATTATAGAAGATCCACTTTTTGTAGGTGCAAAATTATTAGGTAGAGGATTCCCCATATCAAAACCACCTCCTTTGAAACGAACTGAAAATAATATTTCTGAATTCATTTCATTTGTAGCTGAAAACACATTTGCATAAGAAGATAGTAAGCTATATCCACTGTTAGTTATAACATTATTTAACAATAAAGATGCATCCACTTTTCGTCCTAAAGTAAGATAAACTTTAGCTAATAATGCCTTAGCGGTCCAACTATTTGAGCGACCTAAATCTGAGGCTGTAGCAGAAAATCTTGTTGCACCCCCATTTGCGGAAGCATTTAGTAAATCAGCAATTATTAATTTATAAATCTCCGCTTTTGGAACACGATTCATTTGCTTAGCCTCATCTGGAGTTACAACATTGTGTACAAAAAAAGTGTCCCCAAACAAACGAACCAAATTAAAATAATGATACGCACGAAGAAAAGAAGCTTCGGCAGCAACTTTTTTACGTTCAGCATCAGTAACTGGTATAGCTATATCTTTGTATTCTAAAACACCTGAACTTTCATTATAAGATGCTCCAAGGGCTTTCATAAGCGAATTTATATTATAAATATTATTGTAAGTGTTAAGCCAATAATTATATACATTTTGATTTGCTGTAATAGGAAAAAACATATCCTGAGAGGCAAAATCTAAGTTGATAGAGCTTGCACTTCCAGTATTTGCCATCCAAGTATTATCACTTCGAGTTTCCGTTAAACTCCATTCATCTATAATAGGTTTTTGAAGGCCTTTATAACACCCAATTAAAGCGGTGTTTAATTCATCTAAAGTGCTGTAATATTGTGCTGAATCTATATTAGAGGGAGAAGTTAAATCAATAGAATCAGTGCAACCTACTATACCCGCTAGTAAAAGAATGCTTATGTATTTGAATGTTTTCATAATCAAGTTTATTTAAAAATTAAAAATTAATATCTACACCAAAAATACTTGTTTTCGGTGTTGGAAAACCTCCTCTTTGATAGCCATCAATTAGAGAGTTTGCAGGTCCGGAATTTGTTCTGGCTTCTGGATTTATTCCTTTGTAACCCTTAGCAGAATAAAAATACAGATTTTGACCAGAGTAATATATTCTCATAGAAGATAAAAGAAGAGCTTTAGCTACAAATTTAGGTAAAGTGTATCCTATATTTACATCTCTAAGTGCAAAATAAGAAGCATCTTCTACCGCATAATCTGTAATTACCCAGTTTATAAATCCATTTCTTTCATAAGGCGTTTTTCCATCTCCAGGAAGCTCAGCACTTAACCAACGATTATCTGTATAAGCAGGATTTGAACGCTTGTTTTCTAAATAATTCATATCCCCATTAATTAATTGACCTCCTTGTGAACCTTGAAAAGAAAAACTAAGATCAAACGCTCTATAGGTAAAGGTATTTGTTATACCCCAAATAAAATCTGGGTATGGATTTCCAATAACGGTTCTATCATTTGTATCAATTTTTCCATCGCCATTTACGTCAACTAATTTTAAACCGCCAGGAGTAAATAATGCAGGCAAATCACTTTTTAAACCTGCAGCTTTTGCTGCATCAATTTGAGCTTGAGAAAGCCAAACTCCATCTGTTTTATATCCAAAGAATTGAATTAATGGATCACCTACTTTAGATTGATAGATTTCGGTTCGCTCTCCTTGAGTTCTTAAAAAAGTTTCATTTCCTAATTCATTAATTTTGTTTTCATTATGGGAAATATTAGCCGAAGTAGACCATTTGAAATTTTTTGTTTTTATATTGATTGTAGATAATTCAACTTCAATACCTTGATTATTAAGACTTCCAATGTTATTCCAATACAACGGAACTCCAGAAAAAGCCATATTTGATTGTTGCAATAATAATTTATCAGTTTTTGATTGGTATGCATCAATTGCAAGAGTAATTCGATTATTCAATATAGAAACATCAGCACCTATATTAGTTTGAAACGTACTTTCCCAAGTAATATCTTTATTCCCTAAAATTGTTGAAGCAGGGCTCAAACCTAAAACAGGTGATCCTGAACCTGATCCTAAATTATAATTTGCTGGAAATAATAAGTTTGTAAAGGAGTAATCAAGAATCCTATTGTTACCAGAAACTCCATAACTGGCTCTTAGAGTCAATTTATTCATCCAGCTAACGTCTTTTAAAAAGTTTTCTTTTGTTACAATCCATCCTGCAGAAACAGCAGGAAAAGTTCCCCATTTATTCCCTTCTCCAAAGAAAGAACTACCATCAGCACGCAGGCTAGCAGATAACAAATATTTACTTTTGAAAGCATAATTAATCCTCCCTAAATAAGACAATAAGCCAACTTCTGTTTCAGTGCCAAAAGTTCCAGCTTTATCTATTGACAGCGCATTATTTAATGTTCTAATATCATCACTAGGATAATTTAAACCAGTAGTTTGATCTCTTGTTGATTTTGTTGATTGAGCAGTAAATCCAGCTAACAAATCAATAGAATGATTTTTAAATTCCTTTTTATAATTGAGCGTATTTTCAGAAAGCAAATCAAGAACAGTACTATTTGAATAAACCCCTCTACTTACTATACCATCTCCACCAGCATTTCTATTTGAATAATCTAATCTTTTAGAAAAATTGGTGTAAACACTTCCCATAGTTTTAAAATCTAAACCAGGAAGTAAATTTATGGTTAGGTTTGCTCCACCTTGAAAACGAGTTACATTAGTATTAATATCTTGCATTAATAAATCGGATATCGGATTATTTTGAGTTGTTCCGTCTTGTGGTCCCGTATTATTCACCCCAGTCCAAGTACTTCCATCAGGCATTATAGCAGTATAATTTTGTGAACTATAATGACGTGGTTGCGAATAATCTCCTGGTTTTACATTCCATAAAGGGTTTTGATTTGTCCAAGCAGCCGTAATATCAGTATGATAAATAGGCAAATAACTGTTAAAACGAGTAAAGTTTGTTAAGTTTTGTGAAGGTGTTTCAACACTACTAAATGTAGGATTTAAATTTACAGAAAGCTTCACTTTATTACTTAAATTAATATCAATTTTTGAACGAAAAGAATATCTTTCAGAATTACTTTTTAACATCATTCCTTCATCCTGATTATAGCCACCAGAAATAAAATATTTAACATCTTTTGTCCCACCAGTAGCAGTAAGTACAACATTTTTAAATTCCCCCACTCTTAGAACCTCATCTTGAAAATCTGTTCCATTTCCTCCTAAGAAATTTTGTTCAATTGCATAAGCAGCTCGATCCTGATCACCTACACCTAAAACTGGATCATTTGGATCTTCACCTCTCAATGCATATTCACTATACAATTTTTGAACATATTGTGTACTAGTTAACTTTTTGTATATTTTATAGGGTGTTTTTAATCCATAGGAATATTTAAAAGCATATTTAATCTTATCCGTTTTGCCGCTTTTTGTAGTTATTAAAATTACACCACTTGCACCACGAGAACCATAAATAGCAGCTGAAGCAGCATCTTTTAAAACTTCAACAGATTCCACATCGGCCATATTAATAGAAGCTAAACCATCTGGAACAGGTTGACCATCCACAACTACTAGAGGATTTGCACCAGCATTTACAGAACTTATCCCCCTAATATTAATTTTAGGATCAGCACCAGCCTCTGAAGATATATTTTGAATCTGTACACCTGCAATTTTTCCTTGCAAAGCTTGATCTAAACGAGAAACAGGAGCTTCGTCTAACCGTTCATTTTTATACTTTGCAACAGCACCCGTTACATTAGATCTTTTTTGAGTACCGTAACCAATAACAACCACTTCGTCAAGTTGATTTTTTGATTCCGTCATTGTAACATTAATTTCAAGATTTTGACCAACAACAATGATTTGAGGATCAAATCCCATAAAAGAAAACTTCAAAACAGATTTTGAGTTCTTTACGTAAATTGTATATTTCCCTTGTAAATCAGTAGAAACAGTATTTGCATCAAATGTTACAGATACTCTAGGCAATGTTTCCCCTTTACTATCAAACACAGTACCTGATATTTTTACTTTATCAGTTTGTGAATAAATAACAGTTGTGAAAATCAAGAGAAAAAGTAGAATTAGTTTTTTCATAATTTAATTGGTTAATTTAATTGGTTAATTTAATTCAAGGTTATTAAAATATTTAATTAGAAGCGATATCGATTGAAATTTATTTAAAATTTTTATTTATGAATGCAGAGGATAATAAATATAATTTTAAATGTAATCGATTGCGCAAATTTATATATTTTTTTTAATTCTACAATAATAAAAACGAATTAAATAATTAAAAATAAAATAAAATACATTATTAGTAAAAAAAAAATGTTTTTTTTCTAATATATTTAGGAAAACATAAAGGTTAGCTAATTTTTATAGCAAGATTACAATAATAAAAAATAAAGTTATCAGTAAATTACAATTTACAAAATGATTCCAAATCTGAAATTATTAATTTAAAATAAATGTAATCGATAACATTATTAATATATTAAAAAAAAACTATATTTGCTCACAATATTTTAATCAATGACCAAGAAAACAACCATATACGACATTGCCAAAAAACTCGATATAGCAGCTGCAACAGTCTCTAGAGCACTAAATAATAACCCAAAAATTAGTGCCAAAACTTCTAAACTTGTATTAGAAACGGCTGAAAAAATGAATTATAAAAAAAATAATTTGGCGTTTGCATTACAAAGTGGAAAAAGTAATAGTGTGGGTGTTATTGTTCCTAGAATAAACACTAACTTTTTTGCATCTGTAATAATGGGAATTGAAGAAGAATTACAAGCAGAAGGATATCATGTTATTATTTGTCAATCCAATGAGGATGAAAAAATGGAAATAGAAAACATTAACACCTTGCTTAATGCACAGGTAGACGGGATTTTAATGTCAATTTCAAATGTAACTGAAGAAAATAGTGAAATTATTAAGAAAGTTATCCAAAAAAACACACCGCTTATATTCTTTGATAGAAAGTTAAATATTGATGAAGCAAGTTCAGTTACTATAAATGATTTTCAAGGAGCTTATTTAGCAACTCAAAAATTAATAGAACAAGGTTGTAATAAAATTGCACATTTATCTGGAAATAGAAGTATACAACTTTATGAAGACCGTTTTGCAGGGTATAAAAAAGCTTTGGAAGATAACAATATAGTATTCAATGAAAACTATGTCATACAAACTAAGAGTAATGTTGAATCTGGAATAAATGCAATGAAAGAATTATTAGAATTAGCAACACCTCCAAATGCCGTGTTCTCTTCAAGTGACTTTGCGGCTTTAGGTGCAATACAAGAATTAAAAGAACAAGGAATCAATATACCTGAAGATTTTTGCGTCTTTGGTTTTGGTAATGAACCTTTTACAAAATATATGGAATTGTCCATATCTACTGTAGATCAATCTCCAATTGAAATGGGTAAAGTAACTGCTAAACTATTTTTAAATCAAATTGGAAAAACAAAAAATGTAACAATGGAGAAAAATATTATTTTAATGCCTCAACTACAAATTAGAAAATCTTCAATTAAATTGCAGAAACACATTTAATTAATTACAAATTGAGATTGCCAAACTAATTTTAATAATCTATCCATAAATAAAAATAGCTGCTCAAGGCAGCTATTTTTATTTATATCAAGAAAATTACAAATCAGTAATTGGATTGTATTTTGGCACTAAAGCTTTCATAATCGACCAAGCCAAAAGGTAAGCAATAGAACAAAAAACAAATACCATTGTGTATCCAATTCTGACATCACCTAACTTTTCATAATAATCAAATAATGCTCCGGCTATTTTCGTTACAATAACACCACCTATTCCTCCTGCCATTCCACCAATACCAACTACAGATGCAATTGCCTTTTTAGGAAACATATCGGAAACTGTCGTAAAAATATTTGCTGACCAAGCTTGGTGTGCTGAAGCTCCAACACCAATAAGAATAACTGGAATCCAAAATCCTAAATACCCTAAAGGTTGTGCCAATAAAACCACTAATGGGAACAAAGCGATTATAAACATAGCTTTCATTCTACCATCAAAAGCATTATACCCTTTGTTAATATAATACATTGGAAACCAACCCCCACCTATACTTCCAAACATTGTCATAGTATATAAAATGGCCAAAGGAACTACAATATCAGTATCGACCATTCCAAATTCGGCTTTTAAATATTTAGGAAGCCAGAATAGGAAAAACCACCAAACACCATCTGTTAAAAATTTACCCGTAATAAATGCCCAAGTTTGTCTATACCCTAAAAGTTTTATCCAAGGAGTTTTAACGGTTTCTTCATCATCTTTTAATTCCTCTTCTTGGTCACTTTTAATATACGCTAATTCTGCTGCAGAAAGTTTAGATTGTTTTTCTGGTTTTTCATACAATATTTGCCAAAAACCAATCCAGAGAAAACCAACACCTCCAATAATAATAAAAGCGGCTTGCCAACCCCAATTGATTGCTATCCAAGGAACCGTAATTGGTGCTAAAATAGCGCCTACATTAGAGCCTGAGTTAAAAATACCCGTTGCTAATGCACGTTCTTTTTTTGGAAAATATTCTGCTGATACTTTTATTGCTGCTGGAAAATTTCCTGCTTCACCAATAGCTAACACAGCTCTAGCAACCATAAAGCCTATAATTGAAGCTGGCACTGCAAGAATCCCTACCATTGCAAAAACGTTTCCAATGGGTAATGCAAATGCGTGTAGAATTGCACCTAAAGACCAAACAACAATTGCAATAATATATCCTTTTTTAGTGCCAAATTTATCTATAAATCTTCCCGCAAAAAGCATTGATATTGCATAAACAAATTGAAATACTGCTGCAATATTTGCATAATCAGTATTTGTCCAACCATATTTTTCAGATAGTGATGGAGCAAGGATACTTAGAACCTGTCGGTCTAAATAATTGACTGTGGTTGCAAAAAAAAGTAATCCACAAATCGTCCAGCGGTAATTTCCTACAGTGTTCTTCATTTTTATATTTTTAAATAGTTAGCGGCATTCCTATAACATATATTTTTGACCATAGTTCCTACTAATTCCATATTATTAGGTAATAATCCATTTTCAACATCATTTCCTATTAGATTACATAAAATTCTTCTGAAATAATCGTGTCTTGAGAAAGACATAAAGCTTCTAGAATCAGTTACCATTCCAATAAATCTGCTTAGTAACCCATAGTTGGACAATACTTCCATTTGGTTTTCCATTCCTTGTTTTTGGTCTAAAAACCACCAGGCTGCGCCATACTGCATTTTTCCTGCAATTGGTCCCTCGTTGAAGTTTGCTACCATTGCTGCAATCATCTCACTTTCGTTAGAATTCAGATTGTAAACAATAGTTTTTGTGAGTTGATTTGATGTGTTTAAAGAATCTAAAAACCAACTCATTTTCTCCGCTTTATTTAATGAACCAACCGAGTCAAATCCATAATCTGGACCTAATAATTGTTTCATTCGAGAATTATTGTTTCGAATAGCTCCAACATGAAACTGTTGTGTCCAACCTCTTTTATGGTTCATTTTTGCCATTTCCAGCAAGGTATGTGTTTTGTATTTATCTATTTCTAATTGAGTGAGTGTTTCTTTGTTTTTTAATCGTAAAAACAATTGAGCAACTTCTTCAAGCGATGTAGTTTCAAAAAAATAATTAGAATGCCCGTGATCCGAAATACGCCCACCCATTTCGTGAAAGAATGCGTGTCGTTCCTCTAAAGCTTTTACTAATAAACCATAATTAGAAATGGAATATCCCACACGATCTTCTAATTTTTCAAGAAAAACTAAAAATTCAGCGTGGTTTTCGACATTTACAAATTTATCTGGACGAAAAGTTGGCAAAACTTTTATTTCAAATTTATCCTCTTGAAGTTTTTTATGATAGGCTAAATCATCTGTTGGATCATCAGTTGTTCCAACTACTTTTACATTTAATTTTCGAAGTAAATTCTTAACGGAGTATTCGGGTTTTTGCAGCAATTCGTTGCATTTATGGTAAATTTCTTCAGCATTTTCAGCATTTAATAATTCATTGATGCCAAAATAAATTTGAAGTTCCATGTGTGTCCAATGATACAATGGATTTCGCAATGTATAGGGAACAGTTTCGGCCCATTTTTTAAATTTATCTAAATCGGAAGCGTCACCAGTAATGAATTTTTCATCAATTCCATTGGCACGCATTGCTCTCCATTTGTAGTGATCGCCTTCAATCCAAATTTGAGTTATGGTTTCAAATTGTCGGTCTTCAGCAATGTCTTTTGGAGATAAATGATTGTGATAATCTAAAATAGGTTCCTTCTTTGCAAAATCGTTATACAACATTTTTGCAGTGGGCGTTTGTAAAAGAAAATCGTTATTTATAAAATTATGATTTGTCATTAGTTACGATTTAAATAAACTTTTTTCTATTCCCATTTCTAAACCTCTTAATTCAGCTAAACCACGTAAACGACCAATTCCAGAATAACCGGGATTTGTTTTTTTGTTCAAATCATCTAACATTTGATGACCGTGATCAGGACGCATCGGAATATTTTTGCCCGTTTCGTATTGTTGTTTTAGAATCGATTTGATTACTTCATACATATCTACATCGCCTTCTAAATGGTTGGCTTCATAGAAATTACCTTCTTCATCGCGTTGCGTGCTTCTCAAATGAATAAAATTCATTTTATCACCGTGACGGTCAACAATCCCCGGTAAATCATTTTCGGCAATTACACCATAAGAACCGGTACACATTGTGAATCCGTTAGATGGAGAATCGATAGACTCAAGCAGTTGTTTTAAATCAGCTTCTGTGCTTACCACTCTTGGCAAACCCAAAATAGGATAAGGGGGATCATCTGGATGAATCGCCATTTTTACTCCTACACTTTCGGCAACGGGAACGATTTCACGGAGGAAATAATACAAGTTTTCTTTAAGTTTAGCAGCGTCAATTCCGTCATAACCTTTCAATACTTTAAGAAATTCTTCAACTGTATACGATTCCTCTGCACCAGGCAAACCGGCAATAATATTTTGTTGCAATTTTATTTTATCTGCATCCGATAATTTTTCGAAAGTTGCTTTTGCTTTTGCCTGTTGAGCTTCTGAATAGGTATTTTCGGCTCCGGGTCTTTTTAGAATAAATAATTCAAAAGCTGCAAATTCATTGATATCAAAACGCAATGCTTTTGAACCATCTGGCATTTCATAAGCTAAATCAGTTCTTGACCAATCTAAAACAGGCATAAAATTGTAACAAACGGTGTAAATTCCGCAGCTAGCTAAATTTTTAATACTTTGTTTGTAGTTTTTAATATACTGTAAATAATTGCCCGATTGTTTTTTGATGTCTTCATGTACTGGAATGCTCTCCACCACAGAAAACGTAAGTCCTGTAGCTTCCACTTCATTTTTACGTTTCATAATTTCATCAACTTCCCAAACTTGTCCGTTTGGAATGTGATGTAAGGCAGTAACCACTCCTGTTGCTCCAGCTTGTTTTACATCTAATAATTTTACTGGGTCATTTGGCCCGTACCATCTCCATGTTTGTTCCATAACTTTATGTATAATGTTTTAAGTACTATTTTTTTAAACTCCGCTAAACGCACTAAAACCTCCATCGATAGGAATAACTATACCAGTCACAAAAGAGGATGCATCATCGCATAAATAAAGCGTAGTGCTGATTAAGTCTTCAGGTTCTCCAAATCTTCCCATAGGTGTTTGCCCAATGATGGTATTCCCTCTAGGAGTCAATTCACCGTTTTCTGTTGTCAATAAAGTCCGATTTTGGTCGGTCAAGAAAAATCCAGGAGCTAAGGCGTTTACACGAATTCCCACTTTTGAAAAATGCACTGCAAGCCATTGTGTAAAGTTAGATACTGCCGCTTTTGCGCCACTGTAAGCTGGTATTTTTGTTAAAGGTGTAAAGGCATTCATCGAAGAAATATTCAAAATGCTACATCCTTTTTTACCTATCATGTCTTTAGAAAAAACTTGCGTCGGCAATAAAGTTCCGATAAAGTTTAAATTGAAAACGAACTTAATTCCTTCGGCATCCAAATCAAAAAAAGTTTTGAAACCTTCGGTTGTATTTAGCAAGTCCTCTTCCAATAGAAAGGGATTTGATGTGGTTCCCAATGGATGGTTTCCTCCAGCGCCATTCACCAAAATATCGCAGCTTCCCAATTTTTCATTGACTTCTTTTTTAGCTGCTTCTAATGATTCCTTTTCCAATACATTTGCTGAAACGCCAATTGCTTTTCCTCCGGCTGCATTAATCTCATTGGCAATACGATCCGCAGCTTCTTTTTTTAAATCCAAAACTGCAATTTGGTAGCCTTGTTTAGCCAATGCTTTTGCCAATGTACCACACAAAACTCCACCTGCCCCTGTTATAACTACTGTTTTCATCTATTTGTTTTTTATTGATTGTATTAAACTCAAAACTGCTTTAGTTTCCGTTTCGATGGTTGCATAATCTTTCTCTGCCATTAATTGCTTACTAATTAATTTGCTTCCCATTCCTACGGCTGAAACTCCTGCTTTGAACCAACCTTCGATGTTTTCTTTTGTAGTATCTACACCACCTGTTGGCATAAATAATAATTTAGGAAAAATATCTTTTATCCCACTCAAGAAATCAGGTCCTAGCATATTTCCTGGGAATAGTTTAATGAATTTTACTCCTGCATTTTCGGCAGCAATAATTTCGGTTGGCGTCATACAGCCCGGGCTATACAAAATATCTTTTGGTATTAAGAAAGCGGCTACTTCAGGCACAAAACCTGGACTGATGAAAAAATCAGCTCCCACTTTTAAATATTCTTCTGCTTGTGGAAGGTTTTTTATGGTTCCTATTCCCAATAATAAATCAGGCATTTCGGCATTTCTTACTTCCACCATTTTAGTGAAGTTGCTCAAAGCTGTTTCTCCACGACTTGTGTATTCTACTGCTTTAATTCCTGCTTTGTATACAGCTCTTAATACTTCTATTGTTACTTTCTCATCTGCATTAAAGTACAAAGGAAGCATACCTTGTTGTACTATGGCATTGGATACTTTTTGAATGTTGCTCATTTTATTTTATTTATTTGTTTAATTCCAGTTTAATATTTTTTTAAAATCATAATCTTTAGGATTGGGCAGAAATTGTTGTGCACTTTCATAATCTTTTTCTTGAATAAAGAACATATTGTTGATGAAAAGTTGTGCCATATCGGAATTGATATCTACTAATCTTGGCGGAATTTTCCCGTCTTGATCTTCAAAATCCTTTAAAAATAATGGTGTGATGTCTCCTTTTGAGTTGGCGCTTACAATACAACCTGAAATACCTTCGTCAAACAATTTTTTCACGCCAATTCCCAATAAAGTGCAAAGTGTTAGATCAAAAGCTATAGGATTGCAACAGCGCAATTCATAACCAATTTCTACTGGTCTTGATTTAATATTTAAACCCAATTTCTTCAATTTAAGTTGAAGTAAATAATTAAAAATATGCGATTTACTTACATTTCCTAATTCAGGATGACCGTGTTCGTCATACGTAAAATTAATACCCGAATTTATGATTTCATCTTCTTCCATAAAATGAAAAACACCTTCGCTTATTAAGGCGACTCCATATTCCAATCCTTTTATTTTACATTTAACAATGGAGGAAATAATCATTTTGATGATTTTATCAAAAGTTATTTTGGTATTATTGAACATTTCTGGGATAATCATCATTTGAAAGTGACAAGCGGAAGCAATCCCAAAAGCTAAATGACCTGCTGAACGTCCCATTGCAGAAACTACAAACCAATTTTCGCTGGTTCGGGCGTCTTCATAAACGGTGTTACCAATACGAACTCCTTCATCTTTAGCCGTATGGAACCCAAAAGTAGGATTTCGGTCTGGCAAAGGCAAATCATTATCTATGGTTTTAGGAACATGAATGTGTTTAATATCTAAATCTTGATTTTGAAGGTATTTGATTAATCTATTCGCTGTAGAAGCTGTATCGTCTCCGCCAATAGTTACCAGTAATTTTACGTTGTTATTTATAAAAAAATCTGATTTAAAATCGGTGTCTTGAGGTTTGAATCTACTCATAATTAAGGTAGAACCACCTCTGCTGAAAATACGATCGGCATGATGAAAATCAAAAATCTTAAGAGATGGATTGTCAGAAAGCAATCCCTTATACCCATGATGAACTCCAATAACATTATAATCCTCTTTCAAAAAGGTTTTTGCTACAGTACTTATAACAGTATTGATTCCTGGTGCTGGTCCGCCTCCGCACATTATAGCTATGGATTTTTTCATTTAAAAGATTTAGATTCTAACTTTAAATACTAATTTTTTTATTTCACCTTCGCCAATCATTGGTGCGTGAACGTCTTCGGGAAAAAATATCGCAAACTGATTGTCGGTCAATTGGAAAGACATATCCGGTGAATCGCTAAAAAAACGCACGTCTTTTTCGGGATTGTAATCTCCGTTTGGGGCTACACATTTTTCTCTTGGCTTCCAAGCAATTGTTTCTATGCCTTTTACACATACTTGAATGTCAATGTTTTTATCGTGACATTCAAATTTTGACAAACTTGCTTCCGCAGTTTTTCCGTTAGCCGTATTGACAATTAGTTTTAGACCTTCAGTGATTTCTGAAACTCCGTCAGGAAGATTGGCAATATCATTTTGCTTGATGTAGTCAAATGCTTTAGCAAATAGAGGATTTAATTTAGTGTATTTGGCTGCGTTAGCTACTGTATCTATGATCATAATTTCTTGATTTCGTAATTATCGTGCTACTCTACCCGAAGCATCGCCTCCCATAAGTTTAGAAACTTCTGCTACTGTAACTAAATTAGCGTCACCTTTGATAGTGTGTTTTAAGCAAGATGCTGCAACAGCAAAATCCAATGCGTTTTGATCGTCTTCTGGATACGTTAATAATCCGTAGATTAATCCTCCCATAAAAGAATCGCCACCACCTACTCTATCAACGATATCTGTAATTTGATATTGACGTGTTTGTAACATTTGTTTTCCATCGTATAAAACTCCTGCCCATGTGTTGTGTGATGCAGAAATAGAACCTCTTAGAGTGGTAATTACTTTTTTGGCTCTTGGAAATTTTTCCATCATTTGTTGGCAAACAGATAAGAAAGCTTCTGCTTTTACGTCGTGCCCATGTGTTTGAACTGCTGCTCCTGATGGTTTAATGCCAAAGTGCATTTCTGCATCTTCTTCGTTTCCTAAAATTACATCGCAATACGATGTTAACTCGGTCATGATAGCCTCACGATCTCCTCCGTATTGCCATAATTTAGCACGGTAATTCAAATCGGTCGAAATAGTAATGCCTAATTTGCTAGCCACTTTTACAGCTTCTAAACATACATCGGCAGAACTTTGTGAAATTGCTGGTGTAATTCCTGTCCAGTGAAACCAATTTACTCCTTGAAAAACTTGTTCCCAATTAATCATTCCTGATTGTATTTCGGACATTGAAGAATGTGCTCTGTCATAAACCACTTTACTTCCTCTGCTTACAGCACCAGTTTCTAGAAAATAAATTCCCAAACGGTCTCCACCCCAAACAATTTTATCAACTCCAACGCCTCTTTTGCGCATTTCCATCATGGCGCATTCTCCAATATCATTTTTTGGCAAGCGCGTTACAAAATCAACCGGGATTCCATAATTTGCTAATGAAACCGCTACATTAGATTCTCCACCGCCATACACTACATCAAAATTGTCTGCTTGTGAAAATCTTAAAAATCCTTGTGGTGCTAAT
>Ga0105052_10003764_pt1 | contig 17246 bp, 11 predicted proteins | sample FRY03_FD_78094 | JGI IMG/M metagenome (GOLD analysis project Ga0105052, IMG submission 78094) | Freshwater microbial communities from Lake Fryxell liftoff mats and glacier meltwater in Antarctica - FRY-03 | ecosystem: Environmental > Aquatic > Freshwater > Ice > Glacier meltwater ... | reverse complement strand
GATCCGGGAGGAGGTCGGCGCGCCGCCGCACTGGCAGCCAATTCCGCTACGCTCCATTGGCTGCCAGTGCGGCGGGCCTTTGCTTCGTGCGGGCTTTTACAGACAAATCTTTACACTACCTCCTACCCCCCGCCCTTCCTGCTGCCTTGCCAACAATCCACCCCCGGATTAGCTGCAAATTGGACTCACAACAGAGATCCCAAACCACCAAACCAATGCCTCACCTCCTCAATCATCACCAAGTCCAACATTTCGCCATCTGGAAAGTCGAATTACAATAATCAGGTCGACTCGGACCTGCTGCTCCACCCTCCCTCCCCTTTCCATTTCACCCTCCTTCCCCACTATGCTACCCCATCCCCCATGACCCTCCCCCGCCTCCTTACCGCCCTCTCCCTTCTCGCCCTCCTCCTCTCCTCCTGCGCTCCCCCCGCCGATCCCGAACCCCTCGGACGCCCCATTGTCCAAACCCTCACCGCCCAACCCACCATCCTCCCCACCGCCTACGGAGTCCCCGCAAACTTCCAGGGCGACATCATCCTCCGCTACCCCCACTTCGAGCTCCGCTTCCTCGGCACCAGACTCGAATCTTCCGGCCCCCTCCCTGCCCACCTCCTCTCCTTCCAAGTGCGCAATCACTCCCGCTCGCAGGCCAGCACCATCTCCTGGCACCCCGGCTCCGGAGACGGCGGCTCGTTCTCCCTCGACAATCGCAACTACCAATTCGCCATCGACCCCGACGCCCTCCAGATCGTGATCAGCCCCGCCTTCTGAACCCCGCCCCCAATCATCCAAGCGGAGCTGATCCGGACCGCCGCCGCGCCCTCCTGCTTCGTCGCGGCAGTATTGCAAAAAAAGCCGCAGGCTCCGGCGGACGATGAACAATTCCGCAGGGCCATATTGTATTGAACCACCAGCCACCTCGGACCCGCCGACGACGAAATCGCCTCCCTCTGGTCCGCCTTCTTCACGCACGATCACTTCGACGGACAACAACAATGGAACTACCCCGGCAGCGACCTCTGGATGCACCGCGACAGTCCCCACCGCGATCAGGCGCGCGCCTGGCTGCAACGCGTCCTCCGGACCCCAACCAAATGACCCCTCCATGACCGCCCCGCCAACACCGACCCATCGAGCCGCCACCGCCATCGCTTTCGCCTCCTGGATCGCGGCGTGCATGATCGCGGCGACCATCCTCAACGGCCAGGAACCAATCCCGGCGACCGAGAAGAACCAAACGTCTTTTTCAAAATCAGCCGCCTCCATCGGACGCCACATCTTCACCGACACCGACCTCTCCCATCCGCACGGGCAGGGCTGCATCTCCTGCCACAATCCGCGCTCCGCCTTCGCCGACCCGCGCGCCGTCTCGCCGGGCACCGTGCTCGGTCGCGAAGGCACCCGCAACGCCCCCACCCTCATGTATGCCGCCCTCATCCCCCCTCTGGCCTACGAGGAAGCCTTCAATGAATTCGGTCAGGAAGTACACGCCTGGGAGGGCGGCCTCTTTCTCGACGGACGCGCCAGGGATCAGTTCGAGCAGGTCCGCGAACCGTTCTTCAACCCGGACGAAATGAACATCGCCAACCCCAATGTCCTCGCGAAGCGCCTCCGCGGCGCAACCTACGCGGACGAGTTCCGCCGATGGATCGGCGAGGAGGCCTGGACGGACGACCAACAGCTCAACTACTATGCCTACCGCGCTCTCGGCGAGTTTCTCAAAGAGCCCTTCTTCCGCCCCTTCGACGCCCGGATCGATGCCTACCTCGGTGGCGATGAAAACGCATTGAATGCGCCCGAGAAACGCGGCCTCGAGCTCTTCAAAACCACCGGAAAATGCGTGGACTGCCACCTCCTCACCACGAAAACCTGGCCGCAACCGCTCCTCAGCGACTTCGGCTACGACAACCTCGGCGCACCTTCCCGCGGCGCAAAGGATTCCGGCCTCGGCAAGGTCACCGAAACGCCATCCGAACTCGGCCAGTTCCGCGCCCCCACCCTCCGCAACATCACCCTCACCGCCCCCTATCTCCACAACGGATCAATCGCCACCCTCCAGGACCTCATGGAGTTCTACAACAAGCGCGATCTCGAACCCGAACGCTGGGGCACCACCGACTTTCCGGAAACCGTGAACCACAAGGACCTCGGCAACCTTGGCCTCACCGACCAGCAAATCGCCGACCTCGTCGCCCTCATGGAGGCCTTCACCGACCGCAGCCTCCTCACAAAAGTGGTTCAAGAAGACAACGCCTTTCCCGAAACACCCCCCGGCGTCCCCAGCACCGAGTCGATGGAACCCCACTTCCCCATGTGGACCCACCGCCTCCAGCCCACCTTCAAAAAAAATCCGGAATAACCACTGCCGGATTCTCCTCCAAGACCACATTCTGTTCCCCGGACTCCCCATCGATCTTGGTTGATTTGCCCCGCAAACCCCCGAGACTTCGCAGCAATGCACGCCGACGAGAAGATCCCACGCGAACGCGAGGCAGGCCCCTGCCCCTGTGGCAGCGGCGTGGCCTACGACTCCTGCTGCATGCCCTTCCACTACGGCCACGCCAAACCCAACACCGCCGGGCAACTCATGCGCTCCCGCTACAGCGCCTACTTCTTCCGCCTCACCGACTACCTCGTCGACACCACCCACCCCGACACCAAAACTCCGAACCTGAAGGCCGAATATGAGGCCAACATCCACCAACTCAACTGGCGCTACCTCAAAATTCTCAACACCTCCAAGGGTGGCCCGGACGACAAGGTCGGCAAGGTCGAGTTCACCGCCGGTTACTCCGACGGCACCCAACCCCAGGAACTCCACGAACGATCCCGCTTCAAACGCTTCAAGGGCGCTTGGAAATACCTCGACGCGAAGGGCTGAGCCAGCGCGACCACGCACAGCACCCTCAGACGGTCCTTTTTACCTCCGCTGGAAGCAACTCCAATAATCTCGGTTGATCCTTCGCCGAAATGGGCCGAAGATTAGCCCGTCGGCTACGTATCCTCTTTTCCCCATGCGCCTCCTATCCTCCTTCGTTCTCCTCAGCCTGACCGTTTGCCTTTCCGCCGAGGAAAAAATCAGCTTCAACCGCGACATCCGCCCCATCCTCTCCGACAAGTGCTTCGCTTGTCACGGACCCGACGCGAAAGAGCGCAAGGCCGACCTCCGCCTCGATTCCTTCCAAGGTGCCACCGAAGGCGGAGAATTCGCCACACCCATCGTCCCCGGCAAACCGGAGGATAGCGAACTCATCGTCCGCATCCTCGAAACCGATCCCGACGAAATCATGCCCCCGCCCGAGTCCCACAAAAAACTCGATCAACGCGAAATTGGCCTCCTTCGCGAATGGATCAAGCAAGGCGCCCCCTACGAGGCCCACTGGTCCTACACCCCCCTCAAACGCCCCGTCGTCCCCACCCTCGAAAAATTCGCCGACCGCGTCGCCAATCCCATCGACGCCTTCATCCTCCACCGCCTCGAGACGAAGAACCTCACCCCCTCCCCCAAGGCCTCCAACGAAGCGCTCTTCCGCCGCCTCTCCCTCGACCTCACCGGCCTCCCTCCCTCCGCCTTCGATCAATCCACCTTCCCCGATCCGACTTCCGCAATCGACATTCTCATGGCCTCCCCCGCCTACGGCGAACGCATGGCCGTCCCCTGGCTCGACGTGGCCCGCTACGCCGACACGGTCGGCTACCACGGCGACCAGAACCAGCGCATCTTCCCCTACCGCGACTACGTCATCAACGCCTTCAACAACAACAAACCCTTCGATCAGTTCGTGCGCGAGCAACTCGCCGGCGACCTCCTCCCCAACCCCACCGACGAACAACTCATTGCCACCGGATTCACCCGCCTCAACCTCATCACCCGCGAGGGCGGCTCGCAGGTGAAGGAATACCTCGCCAAGTACGCCGCCGACCGCGTCCGCTCCGTCGGCGCCGCCTTCCTCGGCCAGACCACCGGCTGCGCGGAATGCCACGACCACAAGTTCGACCCCATCTCCTCCCGCGACTTCTACTCCCTCGCCGCCTTCTTCGCCGACGTCCAGCAGTGGGGCATCTACGACAACTACGCCGGCCTCAACCCGCCTCTCGCCGGCTTCGACAACGACTCCCCCTTCCCTCCCGAATTCTTCTCCCCCTCCGCCTCCCGCCAGGCCCGCATCACCACCCTCCAACACGAAGCCATCCGCACCATCGCCGCCACTCCCGCCGACGATGCCTCCCTCCAACAATGGACCTCCGCCATCAACACCTACGCCCAACAAAACCCCGACGGCTGGCGCGTCCTCCCCGTGCAGACCTTTGTCAGCCAAATGGCCACCCCCCTCGAACCCAATCCCGACCACTCCGTCCTCATCAAGGGCCCCGCCACGAAAGGCGATCAACTCACTTTCCATCTCGGCCAACCAGATGGCTCCATCGGCAGCTTCCGCCTCGAAGCCCTCCCCGACGACACCCACCACGGCCACATCGGTCGCGCCGACCACGGCCGCTTCTCGGTGACCCCCAAGTTCTTCCTCCACGACAAGGACAACAAACTCACCCCCATCAAGATCGCCTGGTCCCAGGCCGACCTCGACACCCCGCCCAACTTCGTCAACGGCGACCGCCCCTCCGTCTCCTTCGGCGAAAAATGGACCTCCGCCCCCGGCGAACTCATCGTCCCCGACGACCTCTCCAAACACCTCCACACCGCCGTCTTCTGCCTCGACGCCCCCCTCACCATCCCCGACGATGCAACACTCGTCGTCCAACTCACCTCCGACGACATCGGCCGCGTCCGCTTCGCCACCAGCCCCACCCTCAACCCCGTCCCCGGACAACCCGCCTTCAGCCCCGCCTTCCGGGAAGCCCTCGCCGACAACCCCGCCGGCCAACGCGCCGCCTTCCACCTCTGCAACACCCCGGTGGAGGCCCTCCCCGCCGAATACCACACCCTCCTCGACTCCATCCGCGACTGCCGCGCAGGCTGGGCCTACTCCATGGTCGCCCAGTCCGTCGATCCCCTCCCCATCCGCATCCTCAAACGCGGCGACTGGCAGGACGACTCCGGCGACCTCGTCGAACCCGCCGTCCTCCACTTCCTCCCCTCCGATTCGCTGCCAAAGGGCCGCCGCCTCACCCGCCTCGACCTCGCCAACTGGATCGTCGCCGAGGAAAACCCCCTCCCCGCCCGGCACTTCATGAACCGCCTCTGGAAACAGTTCTTCGGCACCGGCCTCTCCAACGTCCTCGACGACCTCGGCGGCCAGGGCGAATGGCCCGCCCACCCCGAACTCCTCGACTGGCTCGCCTCCGAGTTCCGCGAATCCGGCTGGGACATCAAACACATGGTCCGCCTCATCGTCACCTCCAACACCTACCAACAGGAGGCCGCCAAACGCGCCGACCTCGCCGAGATCGATCCCTACAACCGCCTCTATGCCCAACAGGGCGCCCGTCGCCTCGATGCCGAGTTCATCCGCGACAACGCCCTCGCCATCGCCGGCCTCCTCAACCACTCCTACACCGGAGGCCCCTCCATCGCCCCCTACCAACCGGCCGGCTACTACACCCCCCTCAACTTCCCCCAGCGCGACTATCCCATGCAAAATGATGACCGCCAATACCGTCGCGGCGTTTACATGCACTGGCAGCGCACCTTCCTCCACCCCATGCTGGCCACCTTCGACGCCCCCGGCCGCGAGGAATGCGCCGCCGACCGCCTCCAGGCCAACTCCCCCCAGCAGGCCCTCACCCTCCTCAACGATCCCAGCTTCGTGGAGGCCGCCCGGGTCTTCGCCGTCGATCTCCTCTCCGACCCCGCCCTCCAGGACAACAACCAACGCCTCGCCCACGCCTTCCACCGCACCCTCGGCCGCGTGGCCAAACCCGAGGAACTCAAAGGCCTCCAGGACTTCCACACCAAGCAAATCGACAACTTCACGTCCGGCCGCGACGACCCCGCCAAGTTCCTCTCCATCGGCCTCGCCAAAACCCCCGACTCCCTCGACCCCATCACCACCGCCGCCTGGACCCAAACCTGCCGCATCCTCCTCAACCTCCACGAAACCATCACCCGCTACTAACACCCCCCATAACCAATCCCCGTGAACGAAGTGAACACCTCCATCTGCCGCCGCACCTTCCTCGACCGTTCCTTCGCCGGACTCGGCGGCATCGCCCTCGCCTCCCTCAATCAACGCGCCGCCGCCTCCGCCACCTGGCCCGGCACCTTCGACGACCTCAAGCACCACGCCCCCAAAGCCAAGCGCATCATTCACCTCTGCATGGCCGGCGGCCCCTCCCACCTCGAAACCTTCGATCCCAAACCAGAACTCAATCGCCTCAACGGCCAACCCTTCCCCGAATCCTTCACCAAGGGCCAGCAACTCGCCCAACTCCAGGGAAAAAAGCTCACCGCCCTCGGCTCCTTCGCCAAGTTCAAAAAATTCGGCAAGGCCGGCCTCGAAATCTCCGAACTCTTCCCCCACCTCGGCTCGGTCGCCGATGAACTCTGCATCGTCCGCTCCATGAAGACCGCGCAGATCAACCACGATCCCGCCCACGCCTTCATGAACTCCGGCTCCATCGTCAAGGGCCGCCCCTCCATGGGCTCCTGGCTCCTCTACGGCCTCGGCGCCGATTGCGAGGACCTCCCCGGCTACGTCGTCATGATCAGCCACTCCGGCCGCAGCGCCCAACCGGTCTCCTCCCGCCAATGGTCCTCCGGCTTCCTCCCCAGCCGCTACCAGGGCGTGCAATTCCAATCGAAGGGCGACGCCGTCCACTACATCGGCAACCCCGAAGGCGTCTGCCAATCCACCCAGCGCCAGGTCGTCGACGAGGTCAAACGCCTCAACGGCATCCTCGAGGGCGACCGCTACGATCCCGAAATCGCCACCCGCATTTCCCAATACGAGATGGCCTTCCGCATGCAGACCTCGGTGCCCGAACTCACCGACATGTCCGACGAACCCCAACACATCCGCGACCTCTATGGCGTCGAAACTCCCGGCGACGGATCCTTCGCCTCGAACTGCCTGTTGGCCCGCCGCCTGCTCGAACGAGGCACCCGCTTCGTCCAACTCTACCACCGCGGCTGGGACCACCATGGCGATATCGAGAAAAACATGCCCGTCTCCGCCGCCTCCACCGACCAGGCCAGCGCCGCCCTCATCACGGACCTCAAACACCGCGGCATGCTCGACGACACCCTCGTCATCTGGGGCGGAGAATTCGGCCGCACCCCCATGGGCCAGGGCTCCGGACGCGACCACCACATCAACGCCTTTTCCACCGTCCTCGCCGGCGGCGGCGTGAAGGGCGGCCTCGCCTACGGCAACACCGACGAACTCGGCTACGCCAGCGTCGAAAACGTCGTCACCGTCCACAACCTCCATGCCACCATGCTCCACCTCTGCGGCATCGACCACACCCGCTTCTCCTACAAATTCCAAGGCCTCGACTTCCGCCTCTCCGGCGTCGAACCCACCAAGGTCGTCACCGACATCCTCGCCTAGCTCCCCTGCCCCAACGGGGCATCTCATCCCAGCCCCGGACAACTCCGCCCCAGCGGAGGCCGTCCGGGGATTGCCGTCCACCAATGCCCCGCGTCCTGTAGGGACGCCCCATGCGTCTCAACCTCCTCGCCCCACCCACCCTCCTTCCCCAAAAAAATTCTGTTTATTCTGTAAATTTTGTCCACTCCCCCCCTCTTTCCCAATAACCCAATAACCAAAACCCATGCGCCTCCTCCTCTTCCTCACCGCCCTCACCCTCCCCCTCCTCGCCCAAACCCCGCGCCCCACCCTCGGCTCCATCGAACGCCTCGACCCCGCCCTCGACGCCCTCCTCGCCCCCCACGCCACACTCGAAGTCCTCGTCGCCGACCGCAACTGGTCCGAAGGCCCCGTCTGGGACAAGGCCAACAACCGCCTCCTCTTCTCCGACGTCCCCGAGAACACCATCTTCCAATGGAGCGAACAGGACGGCCTCTCCGTCTTCATGAAACCCTCCGGCTTCACCGGGCCGGGCAACTACGGCCGCGAACCCGGCTCCAACGGCCTCGCCTTCGATAAGGAGGGCCGCCTCCTCTGCTGCGAACACGGCGACCGCCGCCTCTCTCTCCTCACCAAAGACGGCGGCAAACGCACCCTCGCCGACAATTTCGAAGGCAAACGCTTCAACAGCCCCAACGACCTCGTCATCCACCCCGACGGCTCCATCTACTTCACCGACCCCCCCTACGGCCTCCCCCAGGGCGACACGGACCCCACCCGCGAAAGCGACATCTTCGGCGTCTATCGCCTCGCCCCCGACGGCAAAGTCACCGTCGTCGACGCCACCCTCGACCGCCCCAACGGCATCGCCCTCTCCCACGATGGCAAACACGCCTTCGTCGCCCAGTCCCACGGCCCCGCCCCCATCATCAAAAAATACCTCATCCAACCCGACGGCTCCTTCAACGTCGGCGCCACCCTCTTTAACGCCAAGGACCTCGACGGTCGCGGTGCCCCCGACGGCCTCAAAATCGACCAGGCCGGCAACGTCTGGACCACCGGCCCCGGCGGCGTCCTCATCATCTCCCCCGAAGGCAAACTCCTCGGCCGCATCCTCACCGGCCAAAACACCGCCAACTGCGCCTGGGGCAACGACGGCTCCACCCTCTACGTCACCGCCGACGCCTACCTCTGCCGCATCCAAACCAAAGCCAAAGGCGCCGGCTGGTAACAGTGGCGTGACCGTCCCGGTCCCAAGCTCTCCTCCTCCGCCCCGCCTGTCCCGCGAGGGCGGGATCAAGCACTGGCTCACCATCGGTGGATGAGCACTCCCGCGCCCCTCCGGCGATTCTTCAAAATCCGATTTGCCGCGGGAGACAAGTCTTTGGTCGTTTGATACTTTGAATTTGGGGATTGGAGCTTGTTTGGAAATTGGATCGTGGAAATTCGACGAGGCAAACCCGGAATTCAGGGAAAATTTCCAACCCCAAAGCTCCAAATGAATTTCAAATCCAAATCCCAAGAACCAACCCCAGAATGCCTAGGCCCTTCCACTGACTCCTATGCGCTCCTGCGGGACGAAGGACGGGGCTCGGTCGCAGGCCCTCCCCTCCCTCTTCCATTGACCCCACCCCCCATTCCAGAGAGCATCCCCAACCTCCAAACCACTCGGTGCCAATCCACCTGATCCGCAGGTTCCAAATTCCGCACTCCGCATTCCATGACCACCTTCCTCGACACCGCCCTCACCACCGAAGACTGGCAAAAACTCTACGGCGTCGGCGGCGCCATCGCCGTCCTCCTCGTCCTCATCCTCGTCTTCCGCGTCCACGCCTTCCTCGCCCTGCTCATCTCCAGCATCTGCGTCGGCCTCTTCACCGGCATGGAACTCCCCCTTATCGCCCAGAGCGTCCAGGATGGAATGGCCAGCTCGCTCGGCTTCATCGCCGCGGTCATCGGACTCGGCGCCATCTTCGGCGAAATCCTCGAGGCCTCCGGCGGCGCGGAATCCGTGGCCCGCACCCTCCTCAAAGGCACCGGCGAAAAACGCGCCTCCTGGGCCATGATGCTCGCCGGCTTCCTCATCTCCATCCCCGTCTTCCTCGACGTCGGCTTAGTCATCCTCATCCCCATCGTTTACACCCTCACCCGCGACACCAAAAAATCCCTCCTCTACTATGGCATCCCCCTCCTCGCCGGCATGGCCGTCACCCACGCCTGCGTCCCTCCCACCCCGGGCCCCATCGCCGTCTCCAACTACCTCGCCGACGCCATCAACATCACCGCCCCCCTCGGCCTCATCGCCCTCTACGGATGCATCGTCGGCCTCCCCACCGCCATCGTCGCCGGCCCCATCTTCGGCTCCTGGATCGCCAAACGCATCCACCTCGACATCCCCAAGTGGGCCAGGGAGGAACTCGCCAACGCCCCCAGGAACCCCGCCAAACTCCCCCCCTTCCTCCTCGTCCTCGCCATCATCCTCCTCCCCCTCCTCCTCATGCTCGCCGGGGCGCTCACCGACACCTGGATCAACGGTCAGGAAAAAGCAGGAACCCTCATCGACGCAACCCTCCTGCAAACCCTCGACGTCCTCCGTTTCATCGGCCACCCCATCATCGCCCTCCTCCTCACCACCATCCTCACTTGGATCACCCTCGGCCTCATGCGTGGCTTCTCCGGCAAACACCTCATGGACCTCTCCTCCAAGGCCCTCGGCCCCGCCGGCCTCATCATCCTCATCACCGGTGCCGGTGGAGTCTTCAAACAAATGCTGGGAGCCTCCGGTGCCGCCCAAACCCTCGCCCGATCCCTCCTCAACGAATCCAGCACCCACTTCGCCATCCTCGGTGCCGCCTACCTCCTCACCGCCGTGGTCCGCCTCATCCAGGGCTCCGCCACCGTCGCCATGGTCACCGGCGGCGCCCTCATCGCCAGCGTCCTCCCCAACCTCCCCGACACCGTCACCACCACCCCCTCCGACGTCGCCCTCCTCACCCTCTCCATCGCCTTCGGCGCCACCCTCTTCTCCCACGTCAACGACTCCGGATTCTGGCTCGTCTCCCGCTACTTCGGCATGACCGAAAAACAAACCTTCGCCTCCTGGTCCGTCATGGAAACCATCATCTCCGTCGTCGGCTTCCTCCTCGTCCTACTCCTCTCCCTCGTCGTCTAACCGTGCCCCCCCAACCCGGCCTCCCCTGCCCCATCGGGGCATCTCATCCCAGCCCCGGACAACTCCGCTCCAGCGGAGGCCGTCCGGGGTTCGCCACCCACCTACGCCCCGCGCCCTGAAGGGGCGCCTCATGCGTCTTCGCTACCGGACCTCCTCCAAACCTTCCTCCATTCGCCACCACCCCCGCCTCCCCGCATGCAGCGTCCCTTCAGGACACTAACCCATTCCCCCAACCTGTCCCGGCATAATCCGCCAGGGCGACGCCGGATTCCCCCTTGATCCTCGCCCATTTTCCGCTAACCGTCTCCCCCCACCCCGCAACCACACTCTCCATGGGAAAAACACTCTATCAAAAAGTCTGGGACGCGCACACCGTGGGCACCCTCGCCGACGGCCGCACCCAACTCTTCATCGGCACCCACCTCATCCACGAGGTCACCAGCCCCCAGGCCTTCGGCATGCTCCGCGACCTGAACCTCCCGGTCAAATACCCCCAGCGGACCTTCGCCACCATCGACCACATCGTCCCCACCATCAACCAAGACGCCCCCGCCGACCCCCTCGCCGCGGAAATGATGGACGCCCTCCGCAAAAACGCCGACGACTTCGGCGTCACCTACTTTGACCTCGCCTCCGGCAAACAAGGCATCGTCCACGTCGTCGGACCCGAGCAGGGCATCACCCAGCCCGGCACCACCATCGCCTGCGGCGACTCCCACACCGCCACCCACGGCGCCTTCGGAGCGATCGCCTTCGGCATCGGCACCACCCAGGTCCGCGACGTCCTCGCCACCCAGACCATGGCCATGGAGCCCCTCAAGGTCCGCCGCATCGAGGTCAACGGCCAACTCCCTCCCGGCGTCTACGCCAAGGACGTCACCCTCCACATCATCCGCCTCCTCGGTGCCAAAGGCGGCATCGGCTACGCCTACGAATACGCCGGCACCACCTGCGACCACTTCTCCATGGAGGAGCGCATGACGGTCTGCAACATGGCCATCGAAGGCGGCGCCCGCTGCGGATACGTCAACCCCGACGAGAAAACCTTCGCCTTCCTCAAAGGCCGCCCCTACGCCCCGAAAGACGCCGACTGGGACGCCACCGTCGAACGCTGGGCCTCCTACGCCTCCGACCCCGACGCGGAGTTCGACGACGTCGTCCTCATCAACGCCGCCCACATCGAACCCACCGTCACCTGGGGCATCTCCCCCGACCAGGGCATCGGCATCGGCGAGTCCATCCCCAATCCCGCCAACGCCGCCGACGAAAACGAGCGCAAGTCCTTCCAGGACGCCCTCGACTACATGAAACTCCCCGGCGGAACCCCCATCAAGGGCGTCAAAATCGACGTCGCCTTCCTCGGCTCCTGCACCAACGGCCGCCTCTCCGACTTCCGCGAAGCCGCCAAATACCTCAAGGGCCACAAGGTCGCCCCAGGCGTGCAGGCCATCGCCGTCCCCGGCTCACAAATCACCGCCATCCAATGCGTGCAGGAAGGCATCGACAAAATCTTCGAGGAAGCCGGCTTCGAATGGCGCGCCGCAGGCTGCTCCATGTGCCTCGCCATGAACCCCGACAAACTGGTCGGCGACCAACTCTGCGCCTCCTCCTCCAACCGCAACTTCAAGGGCCGCCAGGGCTCCCAAACCGGCCGCACCGTCCTCATGTCCCCCGTCATGGTCTGCGCCGCCGCCGTCACCGGCTCCATCGCCGACGCCCGCGAAGTCTTCAACGTCGACCCCGCCACCACCGCCGCTTAAAACGCAGAGCCCCCACCCGCTTCCAATCGGCGACTACGGCGTGGCCAGGTCCAGCACCATCAGCGCAAACCCCGTCCGTCCCGCGCTGACGTTCCAAGCATCCTCACTCACCACCCGCTCGAAGTTCCCGTCAATCGGAATCACCCGTTCCTTGCCCTCCAATCTCCAGGGACTCACGAAGTCCGGCCCATACGTCGGATAGTAGGCCAACTCCGGGACGCCCACCCGGCGCACATACTCGATCACCATCCGCCGGTCCAACAAGAGGGAACGCAGTTCGATCAAGGGCAACCCCGCCGTCCCCGTCCCACCCGGCAGGATCTTCCAATCAAACACCGTCGGATCCATGTTGCAGGCAAACTCCTTCTCGTTGACGACCCGATCACCATCCGGATCCGCTCCCACCAGCGCATCCTCTCCTGCCAGGGACGGATACCCTGCAATCCACACGTCGTAGCTCCCTCCGAGTTCAAAGGTCGCGGTCGCCTGAAAATCAGCCGCCACATCCCGCTCAAACCGCCTCGGAGTCAGCACTCCGTCACTCCAACTCACGAAGCGAAAGCCCAAGGCCGGAGTGGCGGTCACCATCGCCGCATGCGCCCCGGTCGCCACAAGCTGCGTCGCCCCTCCTTCCACCACCCCCCCGGAACCAGCGAAGTAGGCCACTTGATGCACGCTCAGCGGCGTCGCCGACGGAGACACCATGAGGGCCATCTGGTTGTATTGATACGTGGCACTCTGCCCGTTCGTGAGAAACACCCCTCCCGCCTCATACCCGAGGTGCTCGGAGATATCGATGATCCCGCTCGTCTCACTCACCAAGGCCGCATCCAGAATGTTCTTCACTTGCGAAGCATCCGGCGTGAAATCCAAATTCTCATACGACGCCCGCAAGGAGGCAACGTCCACCATCCAAATGTCCCCCTCCCCGTCATCCTCGTTGACGTAGAGATTCCCATCCCCCGACCACACCACGTTGTCCATCCTCGAAAAGCTGTTCCCTCCGGCCTGTGTTCCCGCCTTAAACAGCGTCCGGATGGTCGTGTCCCGCTGCAATCCCAGAGCACCTGCCTCAAAATCCAAACCCGCAAAGTCCATCGTGTAAATCGCCCGGCCCTCGGAAGCAATGGCTGTATCGGTTCCAAACCCCGGAGAGGCCGGATTCATGTCGGTGTGGACGTCCTCCAACTTGAACAGCCTCGCCGCCCCGGCAGGATCTTCCGTCCAGGTTCCGTCCAAGGGCATCCCATTCGTCAATCCATGGATGTCGGTTCCCTCACCGACGGGATTCCAGTGATAGACGATTCCACCCGACAACCCGTTGCGCTCCAAAAAATCACCGTCCCCTATCTTCAACCCCACATACAACCGAAGTGGCGTCGAACCCCCGTCCTCCCCTAACAAGAGAGCCACGGTATCCGTCCGACCCGTGTCGATGATCGTGGCATTCTCCCAACTCCCCTGCCCCAAGGCCGGGCACTTGAAGAGTTGCCGGGCCGCCACATCGATCACATGGAAATACCCTCCCGCAATTTCCTCACCCGTCAGGTAGAGCGTCTCTGCAAACCCCCGCCCCGGACCAAAGGTGTCCCCCATCCACACGTTTCCCGAACAGGGACGCCGCAACGAAGTCGGCCCCGTCAGCCAGCCCCTGCTCACCGCCCGGACCACCGCCCCTTGCGGATCCACCTGATTGCTATTCGTATTGTTCGGATGGCCGATCGCAATCCACGTCTTCAGGGTCGGCACATCCAGGTCCACCCGGCTGATCGTCCCGACTCCCGATTCATGATTCAGGAACACCCGCAGCGTCGCCGGATCATGAAGATAGGCACCCAACCCATCCCACAACCCATGCTGTCCCGCCCATTGAAACCCCTCCACAGCCACTGACCCCAGGGCATCCCCCGCGGACAGCACCTCAAAGGTCTTCCAACCCGTCAGATTCTCCACCGGGACCGCCACCGCCACGGCGTTGCTCCCGTCCAGAGCCCATCCCGCCCCTCCCAACAAAAAAAATGCCGCCCCTGAAACCAGCGCCCTTGCCTCACAATACCAGTTCTTGTGTCTCATAGATCGTTACCTTTTATCGAAGACGTCCGCTCATTCCTACGCCCCTCAGAACCCTAGCCGTTCATCCCATCCACGTCCAAGACCATTCCACGCTTGCCCAGACGCCCCCTCCTCCGCAAGCTCCCCGCCCCGGCCCACCAGAAATTCCGCCTTCCCTCTCCCTCTCCCTCTCCTCTTCCCTCTCTCCTCTCTCCTCTCTGATAACTGATAACTGATAACTCATAACTCATAACTCATGACTCATAACTCATAACTCATAACTCATAACTCATAACTCATAACTCATGACTCATAACCGACAACTGCTAACTGACAACCCCATGTCCCTTCCCAAAATCACCACCGTCACCGGCACCGCCGTCCACGTCCCCGGCGACGACATCGATACCGACCGCATCATCCCGGCGCGCTACCTGAAGTGCGTCACCTTCGACGACCTCGCCGGCACCCACTTCTACGACGTCCGCTTCGATCCCGATGGCAATCCCCCGGGCACCCCCTCGACGACCCCCGCTTCGCCGGAGCCTCCATCATGCTCAGCGGATCCAATTTCGGCTGCGGCTCCTCCCGCGAACACGCCCCCCAGGCCATCTACCGCTCCGGCTTCCGATCCGTCATCGCCGAGTCCTTCGCCGAAATCTTCTTCGGCAACTCCACCACCCTCGGCATGCCCTGCGTGGCCGCCTCCCGCAAGGAGATCGCCGCCCTCGGCGCAGCCATCCAGGCCGCCCCCGACACGGAGGTCACCATCGATCTGAAATCCCTCACCGTCTCCTACGGCGACACCAGCTTCCCCATCACCATGGCCGACTCCGCCCGGCACTCCCTCACCGCCGGTGAATGGGACCCCATCGCCGAACTCCTCGCCAACGCCCCCTCCATCGAGTCCACCGCGCAGGCCCTCCCCTACGTCTGACCCATCGCGGCGCTTTCCGAACGGTCCCGACCCTAGGTGGCGTGACCGTCCCGCATGCCCGGGCGTAGCCTCCGGCGAAGACCGGGTCGCAAGCCCCCATCGTGGCGGCGGTTTCCACCTGTCCCTGCGTAGCTTCCCCGCGAAGACGGAACCGCCAAGCCCATTCTCCCCCATCCGGTCCTGTCCGCCCCGCCTCGTTCCCTGTCGCCCCACCGCCCCCGCCACCCACAGCGCTTCACCCCTCCACCTTCCCCACCCGGTCCCCCACCTCCGGCGGCAACTCCTCCTTCCCCGCCTCTTCCAACTCCTTCACCCGCTTCTTCAATCCCCGCACCTCGTCCGTCTTCCGGAACAACAACTCCTCCAAACCGATCTTCGCCTTCTTCACCATTTCCAAATCGGCCCTCACCTTCGAGGCCTCCTCGTTCGCCTCCCGCAGCTGCTCCATCGCCTGACGCCGTGATTCCTCCGAGCGCTTCAATTCCTCCCGCGGCTGCTCCGCCGCCCGCTCCAACATCGTGATCTTCGACTTGCCCAACTCCACCAACGCCGTCTGCTCCGCCGCCAATTCCTTCGTCGCCCTCAACTCGGCCGCCGTCGCCTCCCGCTCCTCCATCAGATTCTCCATCGCCTGCATGTTCCGCTTTACCGCCTCCTTCAACGTCGCCGTGGCCGCCTCCGCCTTCCCGGCCGCCATGGCCTGCGCCTGCGCCGCCGCCTCTTCCCCCTTCTTCCGCAGCCCCGCCACCTCAGCCAAAGCCTTCTCCTTCTCCCCTTCCAACCGCTCCATCCGCACCAACTGCTTCTTCGCCTCCAGCAACTCCCCCGTCGCCACCTCCAACGTCTTCTCCACCTCGCCCTGCTTCTGCGCCGCCTTCTCCTCACTCAGCTTCTTCGCCTGCATGACCAACTCAAGCTCCGACCCCATCCGCTCCCGCTCTTCCTCCAACTCCTTCGCCGCCTTCCGCAACGCGGCCCGCTCCTTCGGATCCTCCAACACCTCCCGCGCCTGTCCAAAGTCCTCCTTCATCGCCTGAAACTCCTCCATCGCCCCCCTCAGCTCCCCGCGAAAATTCTGCAGATCCTCCTTCGCCAAGGCCTCCTCCTTCATCCTCTCCTCCAAACTCCCCGCCTTCGCCTTCCACTGCGCACTCTCCTCCCGCGCCGCCGCCAGTTCCTTGCGCATTCTCGCCGACTCCTCCATCGCCAAACGCTGCGCCTCCGCACTCTGCTTCGCCTTCTCCCTGGCCATGTCCCGCTGCCGCGCCATGTCCTCCACCACCTTGTGCGTCTGCTCCAAATCCTTCGCCAACCCACCGAGATGCTCTCGCAACCCATCCAACGAATCCCCCGCCCGATTCCGCTCCGCCTTTTCCGGCGGCGCCTCCGCCACCGGCACACAGACCGGGATCGAGGAAAACGATGGAACAAACTCTTCCGTGACCGCTAGGCACGTCGTGGCCAGGCACCACACCGCAGTGGGAACAAACAGGATTTTCATAAGGCAGGGTGAACAGAGACGCGGCACGATCAGCACAACGCCAACGAACCACATCCAGCAAGGGTCCCTACAAATACCCGCCCTCCCTCAAAACCGGAAGCTAATTATTAAGGATACCTTAACTAATCGCGCCCTCTCCCCCGGAGCGGCGACATTCCTGTCGCAGAACAGCCTCCCGTCTGTGACCTACCCAACCGCCCCCACTGGGCTTGCCCTGCCCTTTACACATAAATCGTACACAGCAAAGTGAGGTTGTCAGTTCGAGGGCCAGGAGAATGCCGCGCATTCGCACCAGTTCGAGAGCTTGCGGCTTCCACGCCACAGGACCTCAGCG
>Ga0105052_10003759_pt1 | contig 17257 bp, 44 predicted proteins | sample FRY03_FD_78094 | JGI IMG/M metagenome (GOLD analysis project Ga0105052, IMG submission 78094) | Freshwater microbial communities from Lake Fryxell liftoff mats and glacier meltwater in Antarctica - FRY-03 | ecosystem: Environmental > Aquatic > Freshwater > Ice > Glacier meltwater ... | reverse complement strand
TATTGAAATTGGTTAAATCTTCTTTTTCACCAATAAAATCATCACCGTTTTTTAAATTATTAATTAATTTCTCTGAGTATGTAGCGTGTGTCCAAGTATTATTAGTTTGTTTAAAAATTTCTTGTTCATGTGATTTCTTCCAAAACCCATCATTCAACATTTCTTGCTCATTCAAATATTCACGTATAGTAGTTGCTATAAATTTTCTTAATTCCATATTAGTAAATATTCGTTAAACATATGTAAGGTCAAACATGGTTTATTTATTTTAATATTGATTTACTTTTTACTTTTAGTTCATCACAACGATATCTAAACCCATATTCACAATACCATAGACTTCGACAATTAAGTCGATTTATTTGGTCACCATAGACATTCAAAAAATGTGTTAAATTCATTTTTTCACACTCCTCACATGTAGGTATATTTTTAGATTTAAAATTAAAATAATGGTGAATGTATTTTAATATTTTACCCATGTAGAACTATTTTGTGTTTAGTCAATTTTCTAATCGGTATAATTGGTATAATCTTAATTAATTTACCATCACGAATAAATTGTTTCATGGTTACATAATTTACCACCTTATCAATGGTTGGTAAGGTAGTGAAGATTATTTTATAGATTGTGATGTTATTATCTATTTCACACACCACATCAACACTCAACCACCTTCGTCCCACCTTAAACTTATACTTACCCACCATATTATTTTACATTTCTTCTAAATATTCAGCAACCCAGTTAATTTCAAAACCGAGGGAACGACCACCATTCAATGGTTTTAATTCTATATTTTCACCATCAAAGTTTTCAAGTGTACCATACCATGTTTTATTATCCTTAAGAATTAACATGATTATTTTACCTTTTTCACATTCATCAAGTTCATCACTCGATTTTAATAACATATCAATGGTTTTTTTCTCATCACCAATGGTGACCACAACTTTAGTTATTAATTTATTTTCATTTTCTTCCATATTATAAATGTATTAATTATATTTTAAATAAACTATTTTATACAACACTTTCTTATGAATTTGGTTGGTAAAAAAGTGTCTTTTATAACACAATCCTCTTTGTCTATATAGGCATAACCAGCCCGAATACCATTATGAGGGTCGTCATTATTGAGTATCGTGTAATTACCACATTCTTCCTTAACTAAATAAACGTTATCTATTAATGAACTGTACCAATACGTGGGTCGACCACTTTTAATAATACGAACTTCCATTATAATCTTTAATGAAATGAGTTGTAGGTTTCTATTGTAACCTTTCTCATGTAACATATCTGCGTATACTCATCATATTTAATACCATTCCCACGTTTAATCTCAGTTAACATAAGATTAATATTAACATAATTTGATTTTATTTTAATAACATCATACCCTCGAATAACTTTTGAATCAAACTGAACATACCAATAAGTATATACGGAATTCGATTCGGGTTCATCTTCAGGTTGGTAAAAATCATCTTGAACCGAGTGTGTTACCGACTTATCTGTTTTTTCGTTTGTACAACTAATTAAGGTTATTACTAGTAAACCAAGTATAATTTTCCTCATAATGTTTTTATTGATTTTCGTGACATTTTGTGTTTTTTAAGAATTTTGGGTACAAGTGTGTGACCTTTTACATGTGTAAACCACCTATCATTTAAATAACTGAATAGGTGTTGAGACCCGACATCATCTGTTATGTAGTAATTATTTTCGATATAGTCATCCATTGTTATCATATAGTAATCACCTTCCGTACAAAATTTCACACCTGTGTAGTTCATATAACCATCCTCACAACAATAAACGTATTTTTTCATAATTATCACCCCCTTTATGTATTATTTTAATGATGTCATAATCACCAGGGTTTCTAGCAACATTAAAGGCATAACCATCATTGGTTCTACTACCCGAATAACCCGGATTTGGTTCGATATACACAACCCTGTGATTATACACGTCAAAACCAACCTCACCCTCATATAAAAAAATAGAACCATGTTTTCCCAAAAGTATATCACCAACACCACACAAACGTAGGTCAATGGTTTCTTCCATAAGGTTAGTTACCCATTCAAAATTTTTCATGATTTTTCCTTTTTAAAATTTCATATACTAAACGTTGTGTGTACTAACTACGATACCATTCCAAATAACCAAATTGGACAGAGCATCAACCAATAAAAAAATCTTTCTTCCAAAATTACCGCTAAATTCTCTTTACCTATTTTTTTACAGTCGTTTTTCCAAATAAAATAGAATGGTATAAACAACACAAACTGCAATATAAAACATATCAATATCTGATTCATAATTTATTTTTTTTTAATCGTGTCTTACTTTTTTATACGTTATTGATGTGTAAAATTTCCACACCCATACCCTTAATGAGTAGTGTGTAAAATAGTGCCACTCATCTTCTTTTTGAATGTTTTCCCATGACTTTTTAATTAAAAGTCTGGGTTTACGTTTCATAAATTCCTTAAAGGTTATAATACACATAAAGTTACTGATTTGTTCTGTTAATAATAAATTCATCAAGAGCTGTATACAATTCAGGTGACCTTCCATGTATGTTACATAATGTCTCAACTTCCTCGAATAACATATTGTAAGTGTTTGCTGTGTTAATAATAAAATAATCCATATCTAAACATATTTTAATTAATATAAAGGTTTTTCTGTTTATTTGATTAAATATAGTTATTTAATATGGTTATAACAAACTTTTTTTTAATTAATTTATAACCTAACAATTAAACCAACCCCGAATTGATTAAATGTCAAACCTGTTCGTCTACCACGACTAAAGGATTCCAACATCATACCAGTACCAACGGCACTAATTAAAGAACCTAATAACATTAATCCTCTACCCTTATACTCGTCAGTCCTAACAAGTTCACTACCAAGATACATTATAACACCACCAGTTGTCGTAACAATTAAACCCTTGTAATAATGTTTGGTTTTTAATACGATGTTATTAAAATTTGGTGAGTTTATGTTCAATTGTCCGTATGACGTTAACCCAATAACTAACATTGTGAATAATAGTAATTTTTTCATAATCTTTTATTTTATTCTATAACTAGACATTTTTTTTGTTTTCAGTTGTTAATATTTCATACATAACATCATCCATTACAAGGTCATATATGTTAGAGTGTTTGTCATTGAAGTCGTAACCAATAATATATTCATCACTTATCAAAAAATTCTGTAAAAGTTTGATATTTTTTGAGTTCTTTAGGTTACCTTCAAGGTAATTTATCATGTCCTGGTAGTATGGGTTTATTATAATACCATCAATAACCTCTTCGTCTTCCTCAAAATAACCTTCACCACAACAATTTTCACATTCCTCCTCAATAATCTCACCCTCATCATCGTATTCATCAACTTGACCATTACCATTACATTCAAAACAAATTGCGTCATTCATCTCAGTTAGGTAGTTAATATCTAAGACATTACAATTACCGTTGTTATTATAATCATAAATTAACCTACTAATACATCTTAACATTTCACCATGTTGGGTTTCAGCTTCACCCTCTGATGGTACTAATTTATCATATAATTCCTTATATTGTTCACTATATGAAGCGTCTTGACCCCAGTATGACTTCCCTAATTCAGTTGTTAACTTTTCCATAATACTCATATTTTTTGTTGTTACATTACAAATATAGGTAAAATATATTAAATGGCCTCATGTAAGAATATAAAACTACCCGTTAAAAAATATTTTTTAAGTTCATCCCACTCCCAAGGACCACCATTTTTACTTCCACCCACCAACTCATGTGGTAAATAATTGACAGCATACACGATGGTTTTTTCAGGATTAATTACTTCCTTGTAACTAAAAGAATATGTTTTTAAACTCATTCCGTATTGGTTTTTAAATAACAGCCCATCTAATTTTGTTAGGTCCTGTGTCTCATCATCCCAATCAAACGCCTCTTGTATCTTAGAAACCCACTCAAAGCCATTCATCTTCTTCACCATTTATTGATTGGTCCTTAATGTATGTTTCTAAAACCCTTGATGCTGCAAGTGAGGCAAGTCTTAGACGATGAAACTCATCATCCTTAATTTCATTAAAACTTGAGTAGTGGGTGAAACAATAGTGAAACCCTTCTTGGTTTATTCTCTGTAATACGTATTCTGCGTCTTCTATTTTCATTTTATTTATTTTAAATTAATACCCATGAACCACTAATAAAATTATCTCTGATATCCCCCCAATTCCATCCACCACCATTACGTGACCCGTTAGGTTTTAATTCCTTGGGTCTTAAGGCTGTGTCGTATATTAATGTTTTATTAACATCAGTAGTGTGGTCATAACTAAAACTATATGTAGGGTGACTTAACCCACAAAGTGTCTTAAATAATACACCATCTAAGGATTTAAGGTTGAAACCCTTATTATAAAAATTTATAGCCGGAATATCTACTAACCAATCAAAATCACCCATTTTTCAAGAATTTATGTGTAAAATTATTTAAACCAGTAGGCCAAATCAACACATGTAATTGGTCCACTGATGTTTTATATGTGTCATTAGACGAATCCCCAACCAATTTGATTACTATTGTACCTTTAGAATTGGGTCCAGATATGATAGCGAATTGTTTTCCTCGTACCGATTCTAAAAAACTTTGGTGGTGTGGAATGTGGAATGTGGAACCCACATTAATGTCGATGTTGTTATTAACTCTTTTTTGTTGTAACAATAACATAAATTCACTTTTTTCAAACACCAATTCACTTTTTTCAAACCTCAAAGGTTTTACATATTTTTTTATTGTTAACCCAAAGGTTATTATATTACTTATCACAATAAAAATTAACAAACCAACAATTATTAACTGTGTTACTTCCATTTTATTTAATTTAGTTAAATATACTAATAATTATCATAACTATCTAATTCATAATCAAGATAAACCCCTATTAAGAGTAAAATTCTATAATATATTTGAATTTTTTCATAATTTTTTTCTTATAAAATTAAATATTAATATTGAACCTTGATGTGATGTTTCCATTGGGATTGTGCCACATCTCCTTAATAAGTCTAATGGTGAAACATAATTAAGACCATAGTTATCAAAGGGGGTTACACCACTAAAATCAAAAACAATATTATCATTTACAAAACTCGGGTAGTTTATATAGTCCTGATTACACATAATATCTGAGGCAGTTGATTCGTGAAAACTATAACCCAATTTAAATAACTCATGGTATAACCATAACCTTTCAGTAGAACTCTCACAATAACAAAATTCATTCTTTTCTAACATAATCACCACAATTTATGTAAAAATAAAAAAAAAGTTGACATGGCCAACCTTTTTTCACATCTTTTTTTTTAGATGAGTTTATAACTTTCTTAAACAACTTTTTAATAACCAAACTCTACACCTATTTTCATTAAGTATTTCAGAATAATTATCAGAATGACCAAACACTTTATCAACGTTGTCTTTTACAACACAACATCTCACAGGGTTACCTAATGAGTTATTATACACATGTGTCCACTCCTCAGGAACCATGTCAATGTGTGTTGTTGGGATGATGCTCCCGAACCATTTAACTTTTTTTGTCCATGTCTCTTTCATCTCTGTATTTTCTATATAAATATCAGTCATTTCTACGATTTTTAAATTTTGTGAATCTGTGTACTAATAAACAGAACGTGATTAATAATAATAATATACCCATACTACAAGTATAGGTATTATTTTCCAATAAAAATCAATTAAATAAAGTTATTTTTTTAACCCTTTCTAAAATCATCAGCCAACTCATTAAATGTTTCACTTAAAATTGGGTTATTTTGTTTATCCCTCAGTAGTGTAGTTACATTAAACCCACTAACAGTTATTATCTCTTTATCAAAGGTTAGTTTACCAATTGGTGTCTCCATTTCTATTAGTTTTAACAAATATAGTTATTTTTTTATGTATCACATCGATTACTTTATTTTTCTAATAATTTCTAACAAACACATAGCAACACGAGTATCACTATCAAACATTTTGGTTAAAGATTTTTCCTCGTTTATGATATCAATTAGTTGGGTTGTTGGACCTTCGATGGGTTTAAGATGGTCAAAACCTAACTCCTCGTTCAGGTCAACCCCATAACCCCTCATTTTACGAAACATCATCTCAGACAATGTCTCACCATCCAATATTAACTGACCCTTATCATAAAGTTTTAAACTATCCAATATAGATAACATACACTCAGCCATATTATGTTTTTTATTTTCACCCATTTTATTTTATTTTAACAACATAGTGATAGTTGATTGTAATAGTCATCGTATTGTTGACGTAATATTGATTCATATAATTTATATTTTTTAGTCATCAGGATACGAAACCCAAGTGATGAAATTTTTTCAGTACTTTGATTAATTTTAGTTAACATAATACACACACGTTCCAATTTTTCATCAATTGACATTCTCGGATACGTTGATTCTAATTCATTATGAGCCGTTTCTATATCATCATCAATTTTTTCGATGTGGTCCTCTAACCAACTAAAATTATCTTCCATTTTGGTATTGGTTGATTCTTGCGATGTCTCTACGTTCTAAATCATTTAAAACATATAGTTCCGATATTAAAAACTCAACGTTATAACCTGTTTTTTCAAACAACTCAGTAAAATGTTTATCGATGTTACACGCTTCAGATTTGGTAATTAACTCCTCCAAACTATTCAAATGTTCGGGTTTATACCCATTAAGTGTTTTAATGTCATCAAATACAAGACTAAATAATGTAATTAATTCTCGTTTTTCATTTACACCCACCTCACCAAGACTTTCCTTAAATTTAGAAAACATTTTAGCTATTGTTGCTGTAAAAATATCACGTTCACCTTTAATAAAAGGGTATCTAATTTGTATCATAATTCCTTAAAATATTCGTGTTTGGTTTGAATTCCGTGTTCAATCATGTCTTCAGTTGTCAACTCTTTTTCCTCATCACACATAGTACAATACCATTTTGTAAAACATCTTGGGTGTGTTTTTGTTAATAACCAATCATGGTCACCACCATTTAAACAATCCGCCTTAAATGGTTCATAACTAAATGTTGTGGATGTCATGAATGTAAATGTTTTATTACATCCACAACATGTTTGTTGGTACTTCTCATCTTCTCCATACCCATAACCATCATCGTGGTCAATATCTTGTGATTTACCACAATAGGGGCAATCTATATCATTTAACATATTTAATTATTTTTATTTTAGATTTATGTAAATATACAAAAAAAATAATCCATATATCAATAAATTATATGGATTATTTTTAAATTATTTTTCTATTGGTAAAGGGTTTCTAACAATGAAAATAAAAAGTTCATTATAAGCCCTAAGAATATCATTACTAAGTGTTGAAACTTTCATCACTAATGTTAAGTCATTATATTCTGTATTAGTTTCATCAAATGAATAACTTATAAAATAAACAACCGATAATAACCAATTCCAATCACTATCAAATCTTAAAATATCAAAAGTATTATTACTTTCATTTGGTATTTTTAAAACCTCATCACTATCAAACCAACCCAAATCAGTTTTTTCCATACCAATATAATTGGCAATTTTAATGTTATTTTCACAATTCATAATCTTATAGTGTTTAATGTGTGAAACAAAGATACAAAATCTTTATTGATATTCCTAATTATTTTAAATAAAAAAAGGAATATATTTCTATATTCCTTTTTTCTTTCACATTAAACATTAAGCGTTATGAAGACTTAATTTTTTTATTTGTTCATCTTCCCAAAATTTTATAACTTCTTTTTAGTCTTTAAATAATGCGTCTTTTTTCGGTTGGTTTAAAAATTCTGTAATTTTCTCTGTAGAAATTGCAGTAGAGAATTCATCCACTTCCTTTGTAGAAGAAAATACCAAAACAAAACCATCAACCTTCATAAATTGATTACTTGAAGATTGTAATTCGCCAGTTCTTATGAGTAATAAGTATTTAATTTCCCCTTTACTTTCTAAAATTTTAAAGTCAAATTTTAAATTCACTAAAAATTGAAAATTCCACTTACTTCCATACAAAAAGTAACCACCTGATTTACTCTTAATAGTCATTGTTTTGGTAAGCTCCTTAACATTATTTTCTTTCGCAGTCTTTACCCATTCTTCATACTTTGATTTGGCTTCTGCAATTGCGTTTAAAAAGTCTTGATGCTGGTTTTGGTCAATTGTTATTCCGCCTTTTTCGTGTGTTCTGTCTAAAGACATTGCGTCAATATAAAGAGAAAACTTCTCCTTTTCTTTCGCAGAAATTTGAATTTCGTATGTTTTACCACCGTATGTATTATCATAACTAGTGAATTTTTCTTGTGCATTGCTTTTTACCGCTATCAATGTAAAAAAGCAAATTGCTAATATTTTAAAATAATTGTTCATTTTTTATTTGAATTTAAGTTGTTTAATTTTCTTACTCGTAAGGCTTTTCGGTGTCGCCCCGTTTTTTTAAATGGTAGCTGAACTCCATTAATTATTTTTTCGTCATTTTATAGAAACTTTCAAGAAGTATCAAAAGTCGGTGGTTCCCTCGTTTGTGTCATTCCGTTGTGTCATTCCGTTGTGTCGTTTTTTAAACTTGCCCATAACTATAATATTTAATTGATTAATATTTGCCTATAACAAAGATACAAAACCTTTATTGATATTCCTAATTAATTTTGTTATTTAATACATATTTCATGTAAAAAAACTTCTGCTTCACTACCACCACCATATTGAATTAATATTGCGAAATCGTCAACGATGTCTTCGTCAGTTTCGTCAAAGTCTTTTAATAACTCTTTTATATCTTCTATTTTTGTAATAGTATAGTCATTACCCTCAATTGGGTCGGGGTCGTTCCAAACTAATTCTACTTTGCTCTCAATAGCGTTAATTAATTGGTTAAAATTTTCCATAACTCTTATAGTGTTTAATGTGTGAAACAAAGATAATAAAACTATTTCAATTATCCTAATTATAATTGAAATAGTTTTTTATTTATTTACCGCTCTAATTTAAACATAACAAATTCATAATCATTAGGAATATCATTTAACATATTTAATTATTTTTATTTTAGATTTATGTAAATATACAAAAAAAATATTATTTACCTTTTTGAATTCTGAATGGTTTCATTACAACAATACCCAACCACTTGGAGTATTTATCAAAATCTAAACCATAGTTAGATACTTGTTTTAATATTCGTATTTTTCGTTTTGTATGTTTAATTTTATCTAATAAATTATAGATGTGTTTTTAGTAAATAAAACTAAACTTAAGTGTTTTATTTGGTGTTTTGTAATCTAAATAATAATTATTAATTTTTTTCTTCATGTGATTTTAATACTTAGATAAACACTCGGGTCATCTTGTTCCGTTCCAACTCGTTCAACTTTGTAACCCCTTGTTATTAGGTTATCTATAGTTACTTTCTTACCAAAAGTTTGAACCTGACAATACTTGTTTCCCCTTTTCTTAGCTTCAAAAATCACAAGGTCACACATTAGTTCCTCATCCAATTTTTTTATTAGATGAAAAGGTGTTTTATTTTCAAACATTTAATTTTTCTTTAAGTTTTTCAAGTTTTTCCATCATAATATCATCATTACGATATTTGTGTTTTATCTCCAACCACATATCATTTAAGGTTTCTTTTGAATCATCATCATGTTCACCATTGTTTTCAACAATGTGACCAATCACAACATCCAACATTAACCAACCCATGCCACTCATTTCAACATGAGTTCCTTCCTCAACACCAATTTCATACTCTGTCATATTTTTATTTTATTTTAATTTATTGTATAGCTCGATTATCAAATAACACTTCATGTGTTAATCCATCTGCGTCGATAACTTTGGTAAATCTATGTGTAAGACCATACACATATTTATCTTATGGTTCCCCTATTATCTGAACTATCTGTGATGGTGTGTCATAACGACCAGCTAAATATGAAAGGACTGATGGGTCAGATAAACATGCAACATATGAATTATCAAAAGGTTTATACCACGTTACAACCATCTTAAGTCTCATTATAGGTGTTTTATTTACCATGTTTCCCATTTGTTAATGATAGACCATGAATAACCCCCGAAAGGAAGTCATCTTCATTTAATTCTAACCCAACAATATGTTTACCAACGACATTCCCGATTAAATTACCTAAATCTGACATATCTGACCCCATGTGACCTAAGTCGGTCCCAACGGAGATAAACTTATCTTTTTCCAATGATTTGATTAAATCACCCATTACTTCGTTGTATTGATTTTCTTTCATAGTACTAATCTTAATTGATATTCATATGCATAAATAGGTTGGTTATCTCCAAGTCCTATATTAAAACCGTATTTGGTGACTTCAATTATTTTATAGATTTCATCACCCTCGTGAAAATCAATACCAAAGTTATCATACCTCACTTCATCACCTACATTCATATTGTAAATATAGGTATAATACTTTGAATAAACAAGGCATAAAAAAAAATCTTTTCAGAGTTTATATTTTAATTATTCGTTGTGACCCCGATACATCCATGTCATATCATCGTCTTTTAGTTTATTAAGTTCCTCCATGTAACCAATCAGAATATCCTCAGGTTTTTCATTATAGAACAAATCAAGAAATTGTTTCTCGGTATGTCTACCCAACATTCCTTTTAAATCAATAATTAGTTCATCATCATCACCAGCTATATCATAAATTAAATCCGTTATAATATCAGAAAAATCATCACCACCATTTAATGTACCGTATTTAATGTTTGGATTTAAAGTATCCATGGTTTTAAAACTATCAAATATATGGTCATCTAAACCATAATCAAATGTTGATATCTCATATGAACCAATACCGTTCTTAATATATGTATGGTTATTTCTGAATGAGGTTTCAACCACTTCCAAATCCTCAGGAAGTAACCCGATGGTTGTTGTAACTTTTTCAGCAAATTTTAAATACAATTCATCAATCTCTCTTAATAAGTTATCATATTCATTGGATAAAATTTCAGGGATTTCTGACCTTTCAACCTTAAGATTAATTTTATTTCGTAAAACATTAATATCTGGTTTACCATCCCACGTACCCAATTCTGAATATTTTGTTATTTTCATCTCTTCCTTTATTATTTTCTTAATACCCATATTAATAAATATAACAAATTTCTTTAATAAAACAAAAAAAAAGGTGAGTTAAATAACTCACCTTTTTTTTATATATTTATGTTATTTAACACCAATCTCACCACTAAGTATTTTAGCTCCTAAGATAGATTCTAATAATCCATTTCCACCTCCTTTACCACCACTACCAGTCATAACAGTTTTTGGTAATACTATCCCATTAGGACCAGATAATGCTTTCATCATATCTACTTTAGCATCCAACGTCATTTGAAGTCTTTTTTCAGGTGAGATACCAGCTGCTACATTCATACGAATTTTATAAGCTTCAGCGTCAGCAGTTACTTTAACTCTTTGTGACTTTTTTATCTCAGCCGCTAACAAGTTGATTTCTTCTTGTTCTTTATATTTAGCTGACTTAGCTTTTGTCTCAGCTGTTATTGTCTCTTTTAACATTTGTTTTTCAAGACTAACCCTTACCTCAGCTTTCTCACGTTCCCCTTTAGCTATTGTTTTTTGAGTTTTATAGTACTCTTTTTCAGCTTCTTGTTTTTCAATTTGGGTTTGTGCTACTTGTTCTTTTTGTAGTTTAAGTCTTTGGTCAAAACTATACTCCCAATCGATGTTAGTTACAGCCGCTTGTTGTACTGTTAATCCATATCGTTTAAGTGAATTAGATGCGTCCCTAATTGGGTCCCCATTTTTATCTCTACGAATTCTGTATCGTTTTTCTCTTTTCTCATTATCAACACCACCTTTTGCTACGGTTCTTGAACTATCACCTTCCGTTATTACAACTTGTTCAATGTCTTCATACACTTCTTCAGTTAAATACATCCCATTTTCCATTTGGTCTTTAAGGTAGTAGTCAAATTGTGGTGCTGCTCCTGATATGTAATCCTGTGCATCCATCAACTTACAAGTATTTTTAAGTGCTTGGTCATAGACAGGGTAAATACGAGCGAAGACTAATTTATGTTCTGACCTATTTTTATCAGCCATATCTAGAAATAATTCCTCATCTTGATAATTTATTGAGACAATTAGTGAGGAAGCTATATCAGCTTTAATAGCATCTGCAAACTCCCTTCGTTGTGCTTGTCGGTAATAAATACCACCCTCTAATGGTAGTTCACCAACATTATTACCATCCTTATCTTTTTTTAATATGATGTCCTGCATCGCTATCTCAAAAGATATTGGGATTGTCCTTCCGAACATTTTTAACTTAATACCTTGTGTGGTTACGGCTTTATCACCACCCCATAGGTATTGTATTGCTGTTGCTGTACCAGCGTCATTATTGAAGAATAACCCACTGAACATTGTGAAGATAAACCCCAACCCACCCATCATGAGTGTTCTTTTGATTGTCCACTCCCTGAGAAATACAGGTAAATTGTCTGCTGGTGCTACATTTTTTACAATGATTGCCGCGATTGCTAATAGAATAATAATAATACCTAATAATGTCATTTGTTTTTGTTTTTAATAAAATTCTGTTTACCTACTCTCTTCATAATTTTTCGGTTACCCCCATATTAACTTGGTATAAAGATAGTGTAATTTATTCTAATTCACACTATAAAATATGTTTTTTTTTTAAAATAAATTAAATTACTGATGGTTTGTTGTTTTCATCTACTTTTACGTAGGTGAAAACACCTTCCGTAACCTTAAATCTTTTTCCCTCACCTAACTCACGGTTGACCCATGATTCAATATTGACTGTAATGGATGTTCTACCCACTTTCACAACATCAACATAACAACATAATGTATCACCAACAAACAATGGTGATTTAAATACCATATCATTAATAGCTATGGTAACAACCTTAGATTTAGCAATCTTTTTAGTTATCACACTCCCAGCTAAATCCATTTGACTTAATAACCACCCACCGAATATATCCCCCGAGGGGTTTGTGTCAGCTGGCATCGCTACAACCCTAATGGCTAACTCACCCATACTCTCAACATTTTTATCTAATACACTCATAAAACACTAATCAAAATATTCTTTAAAAAAATTTATAATCATGATGGTCATCATTATGATGAAACCTGACATGAAGATGTAACTAAAAACATGTATTAAACATTCAAAAAAAATATAACGTCTAAAAAAGATATTATTCATTTTGAAAAAAATCGTTGTCATAAAACTAATAATTGTCACATATGTGATGTATTTATTAATACCCATAACCATAAATAGTCTGGGAGTTTTATTTTAATACGGTAACCAATAGTTTTCTTCCACCAACTCAGATACTGTACTAAATTTCACTCTAAAGGTTCTGCCTATTTCCTCATTATCTATGGTATCAACCAAGACCTTAAACACCACATAATCATCATTTACAGATGTAATTTCTAGGATGATTTCCATACCCTCAGTGATTGGTGTATTATCCATAGTATTACAACTGTGTTCATTAATTGTAAATTTAACCCCCACATAAAGTGTTGGTGGGTCAAAGACCCAATTAAAATCACTCATATTAATTTGGGGATTTAAGTCCGAATACGTTTTTAAATGGATTAATCGTTCTATCATAACCACTCAACATAGTGTCTTTATGGTGTATATCATAGAACTCACCCTTACCTGGTAATGTTAAATCTGTTGTTGTTTTATACTCACAATACAACAATTTGAGTTGTTTTTCGAAATCTATTGCTCCCTTAGCTTGAAACTCTTCTTCCCTTAAAACACCAACTATTTCAATGTTTTCTCTACCAGCGTAACGATGTTCAGCAAATCTACTCACAACTGAATTTTTGGTATAACCAACCTTTAACATATCAACACCACCAACTTTCATATGGACCAAATACACTTTATGTGTCCCATAACATGAATCAATTTTTGTCTCAATATAATCCATCAACTTAGGGTGTTCTCGAATAATGTCACCCATAGTATCAATTCTTGTCTCTAAATCAGTGGTGTTTTTGGTGGATAGGTATTTTTTATATAAACTATCCATTAATTTACTTAATTCGTTTTTTTAAACCACTTAGTATCATACGAGTTATAGCGAAGAATGTCACAATTGAAAACACCGATATAACTGAGTACAATGCGTATCTATAATCATCTATAAATCCAGCTGTTAATAGTGAAAATAACCAACCAATACCTATTAATAGTGTTATTGTAGGTGAAATGACTTTTGTTTCAATAAACTTGTCCATCTTTACAGCTTTCTCACTAACAATCAACCTTCGGATTGCATCCTGCATATCCACACCATAGGCTGGTTCTTTCGTTTCACTTCCATCCACCTCTAAGATTGTGACCAAGTACTTAAAGTACCCTGGTGATGTCTTCGATGCTTCAATCAATACAGCTTCTTTAGCTTTACGTTTTTCTTTCATCTCTTTCCTTTTATAAATTTATGTTTTTTAATATTACCCCTTATTGGTTTTGATGTGGTGTAATCTTCAAAGTGTCTAATCATATCCCATAAGGTTTGTTGACCATATTCCGTTACTTTGGTAATATCTATTCCGTGGGATACTCCATTGGTTAATGAATACGGACCTTGTGGTGTTATGTCCATACCCCACAATTTCTTACCCACTTAACCCACCATTCAAGATTATCATAACCCCACTTACCAGTTAACAAGAACTTAAATGGTATTAACACCATAAGTAAAGTCCACACTATTGGTAATAAGATGACACTAAATCGGTAAAACACATTTGTTACCCTTTTAGGTGTTTTATAGAATTCAAATGGAGCAAACCTTACAATTTCTTCATCTCTAATCCATCTTTTTTGGGTTTCAGTTAAATCTCTGATATCATCATACAACCATTTTTTAACCTCAGCTTCACTAACCCTTACCTTATTTATCATTTTCATATGTCTGTTATTTCAAAGTTATCAGATGATGACCAAAAATCTTCATCAGTTAAATCATGAACTTCGTCGTTGATTTTATTAGCTAGTGGTTCCCAATCTTCCCAATCAGAGTTATTGATTATCCAATCGATACCCTCATAACCACTATCCATGACATCATCAATGTCTTGCATCCACTCCATACTATCCGTACTATGGTTGTTTTTTTCAGCATAGTACTCAGCTCTATCTTCAGCTACCGTTTCCAAATCAATCTCAAACTGACCCTCGGGTGTGTTAATTCTTATTACTTTCATTGTATTTATTTTTTTTAACTTGTTCTGAAATATACTCAAACCACTTATTTATGTTGTGGATTGGTTCCTTAGGGAAAATTGTCTTACTTACGATTATTGTTGTCATAACTATTATTTTTCAGTGTTTTTAAGTGTTTTTATTTCTTTATATGTTACTAGTTTTTTACTATCTGATTGTTCGACGAATTCTAAAACATTTAATCTTTCGGCTATCCTAACCATTTGACTTTTATGACCCATAGTTTTAAAAAATGTACTACAAACTATTTCTTCATCATCTTCCGATTTGTGACATATAAAATGTGTTTGTTTTTCAACACAATCTTTTATAATTCCTTTTACCGTTTTTGGACTTACAATTCTATCTTCAGATAGTAAACAATTTTTACAACATTCCTTAAACACTTTCAGTCCCATAATCTTTTAGTTTTATTTATTATCACGAAGATACAATACTTTTTATAATAAACCTAATAATCCATTAAAATTATCCATCTTATGACTTCTTTAAATTTTCAACACTTGTGTTTAAATTAATAGCTTGTATTGCTTTAATTATTTGATTAGATGACGATATTGTTGTAATAAAAGTATTGGTTTTAATTCGTTTAGGTATAATAGTAACCCATTCTTGGATTGGTAGTGTGTCTGAACATATAAACTCCATTAACACACCATCTTCAATGGCGTTATATAGTCTTTCTATTGCTGGACCACTTAAAACGCCATGTGTTACAATTGACCTAACGGATTTACCACCTTTTTCTAATAAGTTTTTAGATGCCTCAATTAATGTCCCACATGTATCAGCCATATCATCCACTATAAGAATGTCTCTACCCGTTACATCACCAATCAAAACCATCTCATCAATTTCGTTTGCCTTAGACCTTGTTTTATCAATCATAACCATTGGAATGTCTATGTTGTATTTCTCTCTCATTCGGTCTCTAACACCCTTCACACGTTTAGTTCCACCAGCATCGGGACTACACAATACCAAGTTACCTGAGGTTTTGTCGTAAAGTTCTTTTATTTTTTCAGCGAACAAGTATTTACCTTCCATGTGTATCACTGGTATATTGAAGAAACCTTGGATTTGGTCAGCGTGTAGGTCAAATGTAACAATGGAGGTTGCACCCCTATTCTCAATCATTTCAGCAACAACTTTAGCCCCTATTGACCCCCTAATTTTGTCTTTTTTATCTTGCCTTGCGTATGGAAAATATGGTATGATTGGTATGATTTCTTTAGCTGCTGCTCTTTTAGCACCATCAATTGCCATATTTAATTGGATTAGTTTATCTGAGTTGTCGGGTGATGATACAATATAAACTCGTTTACCCCTCACCGAGGTCTTAAAATCTACACTAACTTCACCATCTGAAAAAATTTCAGTATTAACGTCACCAAATGGTAGTGTCACATCAGCACCCATTTTTAACACTTGTTTGAAAATTTCATCAGAAAAATCCTTTCTATCATCTAAAAAAAATATAATTGTCTCCATGTTTTTTTATTTATTTGATTTTATTATCTAATTTAAATGATATCATGTCCATAATTGATGTAATGACTAGTGGTATGTCTTCCTTAGATATCCCATTCACCATGTAATAAAGTTCCATTACATTGTTATCCAATATAGTGGTTATTTCTTCTTTTATTTCATTTTCTAAACTACTCATATCTATTTATTTTGAACAAATATAACAAAAATATATTAAATACACAAATTTTTCTAAACTTTTATTAAATTAATTTGGCCTATTGACTGATTATCCTTATATTGTAGTATGAAAAACTTAATAAAATATATTATATTGTTTATATCAAT
>Ga0105052_10003758_pt1 | contig 17258 bp, 19 predicted proteins | sample FRY03_FD_78094 | JGI IMG/M metagenome (GOLD analysis project Ga0105052, IMG submission 78094) | Freshwater microbial communities from Lake Fryxell liftoff mats and glacier meltwater in Antarctica - FRY-03 | ecosystem: Environmental > Aquatic > Freshwater > Ice > Glacier meltwater ... | reverse complement strand
TGCCCGACGACGATCGCGACGGCACGCGGGAAATTGCTCACGCGCCAAGCCCGATTTTGATGCTGGGATCGGCAGCGAGCAGCTTGCCCAGCTCAGCCCCGACGATCTGCGCTGCATCCTCCGGGCTCAAGCCGGCCGCGCGCAGGGTGTCGGGAATCCGGTCGAGCAGGTAGGAGCCGTCTGCACTGATCCCCGCAGCCAGCGCCACGCGATCGGTCACTGGCCTGCCGGATGCGGCGATGTGCCTGTAGGATTCGCCCGCCGCGCGCCCGACCGCCTCGAAAACGGTGGTGTTGATTTGTCGGCGGCGCAGCCAGGCCAGCGCCAGCGCTCCCAGCATTGGCACTGCGGCCGCGGCAAGGGCTTGCAGCCAGGGTAGAAACGCGGTGGTGAGAAACTCAGTCATGGGTGGCTCCTGTGCGGATGCATGCGTGCAGCGACGGCACTGGCAGGACTGGCCTGCGCGGAGGGGAACGCAGCGCGCCCACAGGCGCCACGTCAAGGCGCTCGTCGGGACGAGAGGACGTCAAACTGCTTTTCGACCCGGTCCATCGCGCGCAGGATCGCTGTGACATTCGTTTTTACCGTCGCCAAATCCGATTGGACTTGTGATTCTGTGCGTCGCGCATCCTTGTCCGTGACCTGGAGCGCTTTCACGACCTCCTGCACCGCGGCGATGTCCCGTCGCGCGATCAGAACCTCGTCGTTGATGCGCAGGGCCCAGACCAGGTGCGCTGGAATGCCCGAGAGGATCAGCGCCAAGATGATCGGCACGCCGATGCGAATGCCCGCTGACCACAGCGCGCTTTTCGCGATTTCCTCTGCCTTGCTGCCGACGATTCTTGACATGAGCGAATTCATACCACTGCATTCCCCGCCAACGATAGTGTTTGCTCGATTGGCTAATGTTTTGATGGCGCTACCTAAACCGTGACAATCCAGTTAAATTGGAACGGCATTTGTAACGCGCCGCCGTCAACCGCCGCCTTGAAAACCGGTGCGTATTCCAGCGGGTCAAACGGCACATACGACGCTTCGAGCGAATTGAACGTCACATCGTTGAACCCGTGCAAATTGAACATTGCGCCGCCAGTCAGCGTGTTGATGCCCGTCAGTATTCGAATGTCGACCTGGCCAGGGCTGCCGAACCCCACCGAGATCGGATACGTCTGATCAATGCCGGGGTCAGTGCCGTTGTCGCCCAGCAAGAACCGCATGACGCGCCTCTTCAGCCAGCGCACCGAGAACTGTCGACCGTCGCCCTTGTAGAAATTCCAGGTGATGATCCGTCGAAACACGTCATCGTCGGTGACATACAGCTCCTGGGACTGCACCGAATCGACGTCGTTGTACGCCAGCGAATTGAACACCAGCGTGTTGTAGGGACCGATCTCCTGCGTGAAGCCCGCCGGCAGCGTCGGCCGTGCTTGGTCATACAGGCCAAGCGCCACCCAATCCAGCAGGGCGCCGTTGACCATCTGGCCCGTGTAGACCGGCAGGCTGACCGTTGCGAACCAAGAGATCATCTCCTGGGAGAGCCTGTTGTAGGCCTCGACAAAGGCCTGGAGGTCGTCGTCGTCGTTGTATTGGACGTAAAGGTAGCTCGGGATGGTCGCGACATGCGGCGGGATGTTGGACATGGGGGGACCGGGAGGATGTGGGGACAGCAGCGGCAGCGGCGGCGGCAGCAAACTGGGCGATGGCCGCGTAGGCGACGGATGAGACGCAAAACGCGGCCATGTCCTGCCCTCCTTAGGGCGCGAAAATCGTGTCCGCGCTGGTGGCCCTGCTCACGGGGATGTCGCCACCGGATGGCTCAAGCCAATAATTCGGAGACGCGCTCAGCAGCCAGCAAGCCCTCCTGCACCAGCATGTTCAGGCCTCCCGCGACAAGCGGGTCGTCAAGATCCACGTCACCCGCCGCACTCAGGTCGTCCAGCCACACCTGCAGCTGCGGCAGACCCTGCTCAAGGCCGCGCGACGCCGCCAGGGTGATGGCGCCTTGCTCCTCGGCGGTGAAACGCCGGCGGAATTCCAGCGACGTGACGGTGCGCGGGCCAACTGGCGGCAAATGCGCCAAGAACCGCGCGCCGTTCCACCGCCAGCCCGGCAGGACATTCGAATTCGGTGCCGGCTGCACCCGGTCCAAAGCGCGCAGGTCCGGCCAGTCGGTTTCCGTGCCTGTCAGGATGCTGATAACCGTGCCGTCCTCGCCGAGGAATGCAAAGCGGGTCATGGCGCGTACCTCACGATGAGTGTGCCGACCACCGCGTTGGTGGCTGTGTTGACGATATCGGCCACAAGCGTACCGCCGCCGCCGCCACCAGAGCCGCTGCCAGCCGCGCAGGTAGACGACCCGCCAGATGCATTCCCGGTGAGTTTTGGCATCGTGCTCGTCCTGCTCATGGCCCGTATCCGATCATAACTACAGCCGGCGCCCCCGCGCCACCAACGCCCCCGACACGGCCCAGCGCGCTGTCACCTGCGCCGCCGCCACCACCGCCGGCACCGAAGCCGCCACCGGCCCCGCCTGCCCCGCCATTGGCCGCTGAGCCTGCGCCGCCGCCTCCGCCTCCGCCACCGGGGCTGCCATTATCGGGGTTAATTGGCTGCACCGCATTGCCGCTACCTGCGGTGCCAACCGTGGCAACGGCGCCGCCGCTCGGGGCAATAAACGCTGAATTGACGTAGGCGGGGCCGCCGAAGCCACCAGCAATCGCAGTGCCAGAGGTAAATCCTCCCCCGCTGCCGCCACCAGAGTTGCCCAAATAGGAAGTTCCTCCTGTGAAAGATCCGCCGACAGCGCCTCCGCCGCCGCCTCCTCCGCCTCCGCGCACGGTATTACTCGCGATATTACCGGGAGCGCCTAAGCCCCCATTGCCTAAACTGGCCACCCCTGCACCACCGGCCGCATTGGTGCCGAACAGACTAGTAAAACTGACAAATCCGCCGCCACCACCACCACCGCTGGCGCTGCCCAGCACCCCAGGCGCCCCACCACCACCGCCGCCCGCATAGGCCAGCGTGCCGAAGCTAGTCACCCCACCGCGCTCACCCTGCCCGGCAATCGTGCCACCAGTCGGCGTTACGCCAGACTGCCCGCCGGCAGCCGTCGCGCCGACGATGACCGTCACGCTGGCCGGCACGTCAGATGCATTGAACAGCATGTAGTTACTGCCGGCACCGCCACCGCCGGCACCACCGGAACCCGACCCGGCCGCGTAGGTGCCGCCGAAACCGCCAGCCCCACCGGAGCCGACAGCAAACACGCTGAACTCCCTCGCACCAGTCGGCCTGGTGAATGTGAAGGTGCTGTCCGACGCAGCAAGCTGAATGAACCCGCCCACCAGCAGGATCGAGGTAAGGTTAGTGCCGTCCGATTGGATGATCCGCGTGTCGCCAGGATACACCGCCGGGTTGACCACACCGTCCAGCGTGCCGCTAATAGCGAGCCTCTTAGTTGCTCCTGTGGTTCCGGTGCCGCTGTGCTTGAGGATGCAATACCAGCCGGCCCCCAACGTCGCCGCTGCGGTCAGCGTGATCGTAGCGGCAACGGACCCGGTGTATTCGATGATCTTGCCGCGGTCGCCAGAGACGATTGTGTAGCTGGCGGTTTTCAGGTCACGCGGCATCTGTTCGAAGCCACCAAAAATCGGCATGGGTCAGCCCTCCAGGATCGTGACGAGGGACGACCCGACGCTCGCCGACATCCGCACCTGGCCACTGGAGATGACGGGTCCGCTTTCGTACGACTGTCCCGGTCCCAAATAGATGGTGCCTGGTTGTCCGAAAGCCGCCGGTCCGCCGGTCATGTTGAACCACACGCCAGTGCCGGGGTTTGACGCCTGGATAAACAGGTATCGGCGCGACGGAAAAGCCGCCAGCACGACCGAGCTTGCTGTTCCAACCGTGGTCGAAACATCGGCGATCGCGGACGAGGGGTCTCCACTGGTTACGTAGACTGGAATGGCGCCGACGGGGTTGCTCTGGCTGTTCGGAAAACCTGTCATGGCATCGTCCCTACGAGTAGCAGCTGATCAGCAGCAGTCCCGGTGCTCCAGCGCCGCCTGCCCGCGCGACCACTTCGCTCTGAAGATTCATGCCGCCTGAGCCGCCCGCGCCTTTGCCGGTGGCCGTAGCGCCAGAGGACGATGTTCCCGCTTCGCCGCCGCCAGTGCCGTAGCTCGAATTTGCACCCGACCCGGAGAAGCCGTTGCCCGGACTGAATGCCTGGCCGATTCCGCCAGCATCGCCGCCGGCGAGATACAGCGCTGTGCCGCCGCTCTGGCTGGCCAACGCCCCTGCGCCGCCGCCGCCGACCGCGCCGGGCGGCACGATCCCAGTCACCCCGAGGCCGCCCAGAGCACCGGGAAATGTGATGGACCCGAAGGTCCCGACCAGGGTTGTGACGGTGCCGGCCGCCCCGTTGCCGCTGCTGATGCCGATGACGCCGCCGGCGCCGCCGACCCCGATGGTGGCCACCAGGGAGGTCAGGCCGCTGGCGACTTCGACCTTGCCCCAGCCGCCGCTGCCGCCGCCCGGGCCGGGTGCGAACTCCCCCACGGCCGTGACATCAGCTGCACCCCCCCCGCCGCCGGCGCCCACGCCTTCGACCAAGATCCGGTTGGTGCCGGCTGGCAGTGCGACAGCGCCGTTGGAGGTGACCGCCAGTGTGCCGAGCAGTCGCCCTGGCGTGGCTGCCAGCTGCGCCATCGCCTCCATCGTGCCCTTGGTATTGAGGTTGGCCGCGATGTCGCCCGCAGTCCAGCTCAGCGCGGTAGTGCCTTCCTGCGCGCGCACGACGGTCAGCGCATCGCCTGATCGGACGGTAACGTGGACCACTTCGCGCAGCAGCTTCGTGACCGCGTCGATCAACGTCATGACGAAGTATTGGCCGACGCTGGGGTTGGGAAACAGCACCCCGGTGCCAGGCGCCAGATTGCAGGTGGTGGCGACGTTGCTGATTGATCCCGCCAGGGTGGACGCGGCGTTGTTGCTGAATCGGATAATGGACACGCGACTGTCTCCCGCCAGGATGCGGGCCTTCTTTATCCCGATTGCGGCACGACTGCATAGAGTTTCCGCCGCGCCACCGCTGCGCCACCGCTGCGCAGCACGTCGAGATCAGCCCTGGACGATGTCGATGTGCGTGGCGTCGCTGTAGACGTAGCTCTCGGGATCGCCTGCGATGATGCCTGTGCCGGCGCTGGGCGGAACGCCGATGCCGTTGATCGAGACAGCGAAGATCATCCGCGTCAGCTGCGAGGCAGGCACCAGCGAAGCCACAGCATTGGCGAAGACCACTTGCAGCTCGAACAGGTTCATCGGCTGGCCGACGACCACGTCCATTACGTAGGCGACCAGCGCCGGCGAGCCCAACTGCGCCACGGCCGCGGGCGGCACCAGGTTTGTGCTGGTCGTGTTCCAGGTCACTGAGATATCGACCACCTGCTGCGGCGGCTGCACGTAGCGGATGATGTATGTGTCGGGGAAATCGAAGATGTCGACTGCCTGATTGCGATCGTTCGGTGTGCAGATGCCCCCGCTCACATATGCGCCAAAGGCCGTCGTATTGACGCCGATCGAGAAGGTTTTCTGGGTGATGACCGTCGCTGTGTACGTGTTGCCGTTGAGCGCGGTCATGCCGACCACGTCAGCGATCGTGACCGGATCGCCGGTGATGTAGCCGTGGTTCAGGTCGGTCGTCACCACCCCAGGGTTGGCCTGTGTCACGTCGGTGATGGCGATGGTGCTGCCGACCAGCGTGCTGATGTCGAAGAGCGCGATGAATATGGCGTAGGCCACCTGGTAGGGATCGCCGCCGCCACAGATCACCTCCCAGCCGCTCGCCTTCTGGCGCACCGAGACCAGCCGCGCCTGCACACCCTCCACAGCCTGCAGCGCGGTGCGCAGCGCCGTCGGCATGCCCTGGCTGACCGCGAGCCCCGCTTGCAGCACCTGCGCGCGGTATTGCTCCGTCGTCTGCGCGCCGATGCCTGGCAGCCCAGCGGTAGGGTTGCTGACGGCCAGGGTCACTTCGGCCGGAACCGAAGTCACCATCTGGTCGACGGTTCCGGGCGGCACAGCCCAAGAGCCCTGTTCGGTGGCCAGCGCGAAGATGCTGGCCGACTGGCCTGCCGTGCCGATCACTCCGCCGGTCTGCACCACGTACTGGCGGATGGTATCGCTGACCACAAACCCGGCTGAGATCACGAAGCCGACCGATCCGGTGAAAGTCACCTGAACGCTGGTCGTGCTGTTCCGGCCCAGCGGGATGCCGTAGATGTTACCCAGCTGCCGCAGTAAAAAGACATTAGCGCCATACGGCGTGAGGCTGTTGACCAGCTCCACGCGCGCTGCATCAGCCAGAGCGATTGCAGCCACGTCAGTGCTGGCGATGTCCTCGATCAAGGAGCCCGGCAGGTTCGCGGTGTATCCGGGGTTCGTGCTGGCCACCCGGTCAATCAGCGCCTGGCGGATGACGATCGGCGACTGCGGCTGCAGCCCGGCCGCCGTGACCAATGTGGGAAAGCTGTCGCTCATATCGCGATCTCCTGCTGGATCGTCGTGCCGTAGTTGGTGACGATGTTCACCCGATAGGTAGGAGTCGGCTCAGGCATCCTGGTGATGATCACCGACGCAAAGTAGGGCGCGAACTGTCGTTGCGTCTGGAACACGTAGAAGTCGGGGAATATCTGCTGGATGATCGACTGCTCGGACGGAATGCCGTGGTTCGCAAAGAACGGCGATTCGCCCAGGATCAGCAGTAGGCACTGGCAGAGCGTGGTCACGAATACATAGTCGTCCGACCCATTGTCCTGGGACTGGATCTCGACCCACTGCTTGTAGCCAGTCGCGTCCGGTGGCAGGCGTCCGTACGTCCTCATGTCGGTGGTCCCGATGTTCCGCCGCCTGGCTGGACCGCCGAGTGGCGATGCGTCTTCAGGCTGATGCCGTCGGCTATCACGTCGCCGCCCACCACGGTGACATTTCCGCCGCCCGGCAGAGTGATGACGATGCCGCCGGGGGTCAATTCGATCTTGCAGGTGCCTCCGCTGTCGCGGATCGTCACGCCGCCCGGGCCGTAGAGCGTGACCACGTTTGGCCCCACGTCCTGGAACCCGAGGTTCCCGATCGGCGCGAACACCAGCGCGCCGAGGTTGCTCTGCTGGGTGAGGTCGGCAGTGCCTCCGCCCAGGCCTGACATGCCGCCGAGGTAGGCGTCAGCCGGAATGACGAAACCGCGGCAGCCCACCGGCAGGGGCGCGCGGATGTATTCGCTGGTCAGCACCGGCACCTTCACGCGCGGCAGAGTGAAGGGGATGGCGCCGAGCTCGAATTTGACGGTCACGATGGCGCCCGCCTTGTTCACAGCCACGATCGACGCCGGCAGCGCCTTCCCGAGCAGCTGGATCGCGTCGAGCGCTCGCTGTCTGCTGAGGTCGTTGAGGCTTTGGCCGAGAGGTTTGCGCAGATATGCGTCAGACATTGGCCAACATCTTCACCATCTGGAACGTGGTCACCCACGACATTCCGCTGGACGCGCGAAACCGGCCGGTGTGGCGGGCGTTATTGATCTGGAACATGCCAGCAAATGCATCGCGCGCGCGCGCCTGCGATTGCGACTGCGCCGTGGTCAGGCTCTGGAGGAATGCGAGGTTCGGCGGCAGCGCCACGAAATCGCCCGGCTGGAGGTCTCCGCGCATCACGGTGGTGACCGAAATCGTGTTGGCTGACAGCCAGACGATCTGGCCCACCAGGTCGTTGAACATGATCGCCTTGGGCGGAGTGCGCGTCGAGCCGTCCTGGATGACGAACTCCGTGCCGCGCAAGGAGATCTGGACACCGGCATAGCCGCGGTCGCGGATGATGCCGAGACTGATGTTCCGCACAAAAGTCGCAAATTGGAGCATCGTCGCGTAGTAGCCCGGCTGGACATGCGGCAGCACCAGGCGCGGGCTGATGTTGATCGTCAGCGTGTAGGGTGGCGGGAATGCCGCGCGCAGGGTGGCGCGCAGCGCGTCGGCCAGGCTGCGGCCGGCTTCCCAGTTGATGGTCAAGTTGATCGGAACTTCCGGCAGGGTTGCGCCAGCAGAGTAGATCAGCTCCAGCGTCATGTCCGTGCCGACCCAATTGCCGAACGCTTGCTGGATCGTGCCTGTCATCAGCAACCCGGCCTGTGCGGGTTTTGCCAGGGGCAAGCCGCGCTGCATGCCGCCGAACACCTCGATGTTCATGAGGTTGAAGTTGCTCGCCTGGATCAGAGTGTCGAGGTCGATGCCGTAAATCCGCACATGGCCGCCGCCCATTGGGGTGGCAAAACTGGTGACCGGAATGTCGAAATCAACGTCCAGGGCGTTCGGCAGCACGAACCCTGCCGGGCTTTGGGCGCGATAGGACCGCAGCACGACGCCCGTCACCGCTGGCCTGCCTGCCGCCGCCGGCGCTGCAGGACGCACGATGTTGATCAGGTAGTAGCGCACGCGCGCGACCTCACGGGTCGATGACTTCGAACTGCCCGCGCGCCGGTCGCCAGACCAGTTTCGTCGCTGTGTAGTTGGCGGTCAGGCTGATATCCCGGTCCAGCGGCGACCCCACCATGGCGATCGCGAGCAGCAGGACGGCATCGTCGGAGTAGATGTTGGCGTACCAGCGCTGGCCGAACAGGTTCCACGTCACCACCACCGTGTACGCTTGGCCGTCCAGCACCGCCTGGAACTGGAATGGTGTCGTCGGCGTCGGCAGGAAGGGAACGAGCACCGTGCTCATATCAGCGGAACCTCCGCGGCGCCCGGCAGGACGCCTGCGCCGATCACGTTTTGCGCCGCGGACAGCACAGACGCCGCGGCTCCGGCCAAGGCCTGGCCGACAGTGAGCGCCGCACCGCTGGACGCGCCCGTAGTCTGAACGCCCCTGGCGATCGGCGCCATCTGCGCGTTGAGTGCGCCGAGCGCGTCGTCCTCGGTGATCAACGGGCGGGTGAAATCGAACTGGAATTCCGCCTGCACCTGGCGGCCGGAACTCTGCGTGATGTCGCGCAGGTCGGTGAGCAGGCAGTTGGTATAGATGAACGCCGGCGTCGCGACGATATATGTGCCCCCGGTCGTGCTGTGCAGGTTTAGGGTGGCGCGCAGCGCGGTCATTGTAGACAACTTGGTGATGTAGCCGCCCGGGCCGCGGGCTGGGCAGATCATGCGCAGCGAGATTCGCAGGGGATCGGAGATGATCGCGTTGGCTGCCACCTGCTGGTTCGCGAATGGATAGTCACCCACCCGGTTGGCGATCAGCGTGCCGCCCGGCAGCGGTTCAAAGTGGCCGAAGAAGTCGTTCAGCGCCAGGTTCTCCGCGCCGCCCATGATGCCGCGGATGAAGTTGATCGACTCCGTCAGCGCGATGATCGGCAGCACGCCGGTCGGCACAAACTCTGTCACGCGACTCGTGCCGGTCAGGATGACGGGGCTGATCTCGTAGCCGAGCTTGAAGATCTCTCGCCCGATCGAGGTGAAGGCGCTGCCGCTCATTGCGCCCTCACCGCTGCACCCGTGACCGCCACGCGCGCGCCCGTCTGATTTTCGATGCGCACGTCCACACGCGGCGGTGTTTGGCCGGTGCCGCGACCGACGTCGCGCCCTTCGCGTTCATCGCGCCGCAGCCGCTCGATAATCGGGTCGACCACGGCTGCCAGGTAGTCGCGCGTCTCGCGCGGCATGCGGGGGCTAAGACGCCAATTCTCGCCGTGCTCCTGCACCGCAGTGTCGACGTGGCGCATCCCCCAATTGTATGCAGCCGTCGCTTTCGCCAGGTCGCCCTGATAGCGGGACATCAAGTCCTGCATATAGCTGCCGGCCGCCTCGCTGGACCGGCCCAGGTCGTTGAAGTGCTCGGGGCGGCTGAGCCCGTATTGCGCGCCGGTGGCAGGCATGAACTGGAAGTGGCCCAACGCGCCGGCGCTGCTGGCCTGCAATTGCGTCCCGCGAGCGGACTCGCGCTGCCATATCCTGTCGAGCAGACCGGACGGCAGCCCGCGGCGCGCCTCGATATCGCCGAACGGTGTGCCGGCGGCGCGGCTCATGGCCAGCCACGAGGCAGCGTCCAGATGCTCCAGGTTCACCCCTGGCACTGAGCCAGTGCTCCACTGCTCCAGGAAGGAAGCGCCCATCGTCTCGCGGCTCATGCCTGCGCGTGCGCCTCGCCGGGCTACGTAGCCCGCCCACTGGCCCGATTGAGCCAGCCCGGCATCGACTTCGAAGGTGCCCGCGCCGCCGGCAGCGCCTACCGTCCCCGCGCCGCCGGCAGCGCCTACCGTCCCCGCGCCGCCGGCAGCGCCTACCGTCCCCGCGCGCCCGCCGAACAGCCCATCGATCCAGGATGCCACCCGCGACACCGCGCGCCAGACGGACTCGACCACCCTGCCGAATTGGCGGATGTCCTCGAGAAAGTCGTTAGAGCTGATGTAGTCGCCCGCGCTGCGGATGCCGGTGGCCAGCACGTTGATCGCCGACCGCATCACGTCGATCGAGAGCGCGGTCTTCACCGCCTCGGTGAACGCGTCAGACAACTTCTCGATCTCGGGTGCGAGCGGCGACAGCTTGTCGAGGAACACCGTCTGGACCACATGGCCCGCCCGGTCGAACTGCGCGCTGAGGCTCTGCCACCGCCGCGCCAGCGCGTCCGACACCGTCATGCGAACCCGGTCCTGCTCGACCATGAGCCGGCTGGACTCGATCTCCTGCACCGTCATCGCGTGCAGTCGTTGGAGGTCTTCCTCCGAGAAAATCTCGAGCAGGCCGCGGGCACGGGCGTAGGACAGCGACTGCCCGCCTTCCTCGTAGATTTGCTTCGCCCTAAGCGGCGCCTGCTGCCCCAGCTCCCCGGTGCTGGCGACAGGGTCCAGTCCCATCGAGAGCAGCGCCCATCGCCGATCGGGGTCGTTCCTGGCGCTCGACAGGTTGCCCAGCACGCTGCGCGGGTCGAACGCAGTGCCGAAGTTGGTCTCGTACGCACGCAGCTCGCCCGGCTCCAGCCCCAGGCCCTGACTGGTGCGGCGTGTGGCGCCTGCACCGCTGGCCAGGGAGGATACGCCCCACAAGCCGCCGGCGCCCACCAGGCCCGCGCCCAGGGCGCCCACGGTGGCCCATTTGAGCAAGCCCACAGCCGCGGTGGTGATGCGGCTGCTGATCGCGCCGTAGATGCCGAGCATCTGGCGGCCGTTCTGCATCGCCAGCCGCGTCCAGTGGACGATGGAGCCCCAGCTGCCAGCCGTCTCGCGCAGCGCGCGGTTGTAGTCGCGCTGGCCGTCCACCGTCTTGTTGGTCGCGCTGATCACTTTGGACAGCGAATCGGTTTGCGCGTCGATGCGGTCACCGACGCCGGCGATCGCAGCCTCGATGCGTCCCCATGCCATCGGCAGTTTGTCGATGGCGATCGTGTATTTTGCGAAGTCCTCGGTGAACTTCTTGAAGGCTTCGTCGTCGACCTGGACTTCAAAAATGCTGGTCGCCATCAAAACCCCCTGCCGGCTGCCGCGGCGACCAGATATCGCTGCCGGTAATGATGCGCGTTGGCATAGTCCTCAAGGCCTGCTTGCAGCGCGAATTCAGGCCACCCCGATGTCGCCTGCCAGTCGAGGATTGCGCCTAGATGGCCGGTTCCGTCGCGCCAGTATTCGCGGCCGCGGTCGATATCGGCAAGAAAGCGGCGAAGTCCGTAGAGTTGGACGAGGTGGTCCGGGTGCCCCAGAGGTCGCCCGTGCTCTTCAGCAGCGCTGCCAGCGATTTCGGGCGGTGCATGGCAGAGAGCACCGTAAAAAACACGACGGCGCCCATCACCTCGGACTTCTCGCGCTCGCTGAAAACGCCCTGTTGCACCGCCACGGTGAGCGGCAGCGAGGCCCAGCCGTTGTCGCCGGGTTGCACGACATTGGACAGACGCGCCATCTCGGCCACCAGGCTGCGCTCCACGCCCTCGGCGCCGTCCCAAACCTGCATCGCCTTGGCCACGTCTTTGAGCGCCAAGGCGGCCAGCCGGGGCCCGGCGATGACCGACAAGCCCTCGGCGTTGATGACGGCAAACGTTTTGCCCAGCACAAGCCAATGCGCCTCAAACACCTGGCGCGACAGCGGCGCGACGTGAACGAATATCTCGTGCGCGCCGCGGGGAATCGGGATGATGAGGTTTAGCTCCTCGTCCATACGCATGGTCCGCCCCCCCTCAGATGAGGTTCCACATGGTCGAATTGACGTTGTAGTAGCCATGGATCGACACGACGAAGCCGGGATCGTCGCCGGCCATGCTCATTTCACGCACCGATGCGATCGCGGTGTTGAAGAAGTCGTAGTTCTGGAAGTTGGACGCATCGGGGATTAGCTGCATCTGCCCCAGGCGAGCGTCGAGCTCCATCCGTTGCTTGTAGAGCACGGCCAGCTGCTGGGTCTTTAGCAGGTGGACGGTCAGGTTTGCGATCATGTAGGGCTCGGGGCTGGTGACCGCGCCTGTCATCGTGGGGATGAACAGCGTGGACTCGCCCTGGAGCGCCAGCGAGATGCCGGCCTTGCCCAAAAAGGCGGCCGTCACGTTGAGGGTGGGGAAAGCGGCCAGCACCAACGAGCCGCGGATGCGGTTCAGCGTGCCCTGGTCCTGCAGCGGGTTGGCGGCCATCGTGTGTGCTCCTGGTGGGTGCGACGCAGCGGATTAGGCTGCCGGGAAGTCGGTCACGTTGACGTTGAAGATAATCTCGATGAAGCCGCGCGCTGGCGTGTACGTCACCGACATGCCTGCGTATTTGCCGATCGAATAGTCGCTGGGGTTGGTGAGCACGTAGGAGGGGAAGTCCACCGCCTCCACCGTGACCGGCGCCAGCACCAGGCCGTAGGAGATGCCGCGATTCATCGTGGCCTGCGCGCGCGCTTGCAGCCGGTTGATGCCGTTCTGGTCGTAGTAGAGCGGGTTGATCGGGTTGTTGCTGCCATTGATGATGTCATTGGCCAGGTCGATCGCCACGTTGATCTGCGTCCAGTCAACCGAATACCAGTAGCTCGCATCGCGGCCGTCCATCGTCGTGCCCCACAGCAGCACGGTGTTGGTGATCCTGCCCTCAGCGCCGGTCCCGACCCAATTGACGTGTGCCGCCTTGAGCGTGTTGAACAGCGCGTGGTTGCCGCGCAGGGGATATGCGGTCACCCCGTAGAGATACCGGAACGCGGCCGGCGCCACCTTGTTTGTGCTGCTGGGGTTGTTGTTCAACCAGGAGTAGAAGGCCGCGGCCAGGGATACCTCCGTCACCGGCGTCAGCGGCGCTTCGATCAAGCCGACGACGCCCTTCATCGTGTCGTTGAAGCTGGTGTAATTCGCCGTCGTCATCGTGACCCAGAAGTAGGTTTTCGATGTGGTGGATGAGAAAGTCGCCATGTACGAGTGGAAGGTGGGCTCAGCCGGGAATGTGCGCGGGATGAGGTAGGCGTAGATTTCCTGGGGCACGCTGGCAGCGATGAACGCCTGCAGTGCGACCACGGCGTTGACGTTCGTCACGTTGCCCAGCTCGAGCACATAGACGCTGACCGCTGTGCCCTGCGCGAAGAAAGTGGCGTTCATCGCGATCAGGTTGGAGCGGCCGACAGGTGCCCAGGAGCCCTGGATCGTGACAACGCCGGGGGTCGCGGCCAGCGGGAATGTGAAGGTGCTGGCACCAGTCACGGTGCAAACGCGGTCGACGCCGTTGTACGCCACGGGTGTGACGCCAGCGATGGAGATGCTGAGCACGTTACCGATCGTCATCCCGTGCGGCGCAGCGGTGGTGACGGTCACGACGCTGCCCGACCAAGTCATCGAGGTGATGGCCGCGAGCGGCCGCAGGATGGCAGCCAGGTCGCCCACCGCGCTCAGCAGGGTCGTCGTGCCCGCAGCGGTGGTGGTGCCGCCCTGGCTGACGAATGCGCCGGTGCGCTGCAGGGTGGATGGCGCCGGTGCAATCGTCTGGGAGACGTTGACCGTGACGATTTGGTTGGCCATGGGCGGAGCCTCCAGGGGCTGTGCGATCAGGGATGCGCGGCGACAGCCCCGGAGGGATGCCGCCGGCAGTCATCAGGTGACGACGCGGGTCAGCTGCGTCGAGGTGAACGTCTGGGTGTCGGTGCCCGTGATGGAGACAATTCCGAGGAACGGCTCGGTCGGGAACACGCTGGCGAGGAACAGCGTGCCGCCGGGGATGACCTGGACGCCGCGCCCGGCCGCGGTGGTGCCGAACGCGACCAGCATCAATGCTGCGCCGTGGTTGCTGATCGAGCCCCCGACAGCGCGCGCAGGGTTGGCGGCCATCGCCACTTGGAATGTGCCGCTCACCGCGATGGTGCCGAGCGTCTCCGTGACCGTCAGCGTGACAACAGGCGCATCCTGGGTGACGATCAGCGCGCCGGCGCTGTCGACTGCCAGCGTCATGGGAATGCCGTTGCGCATTCCGACGAGGACTTGGGAGGGATTCTGAGGCATGGGTGGCGCTCCTTGCGCTGATGACGATCAGGAACTCGCCGATACCACGCCCGGCGATGCGATGCACTCTGCTTCCGCAATGTCCTGGACAAATGCTGGAATGCATGCATGCACGATCCGCCAGCTGCGGAACGCAGCGACGATCGCCGTCATGTTCTGCCAGCCGCCCCGCGGTCGACGCGCTGGCTTTTACGGGTGCTCATCAGAATAGCTCCTGCATGGGGGTGGCACTCATGGGATAATTCCAACCGCCTGAAGGAAGGTCGTTTCGCGGTTGTGGTAAAGCAGCACGTCGGCGTCCGTCAGCCCGGCGGAGATCATGCCCATTGCTACGCGCCGCCCACCCGATTGACGACTGGCTGGAATGATGGAGTTCCATCCACAGAACCACATGGTTGTCGCATCTGGTGCGGTGCTGACTTGGGTTACAGTTTCCACCGCCACCCCGTTCACGAACTTCTTGTAGTTTGCGCTGCCGGTGCGGCTCATGCCAAAGCTCCCGATTTGTGACGCGCTTTGAATTAAATTATTGGAAGTGGTGGAAGAAGATCGGGTGCGGAAATCAAAAGTTAACAAAGCCCCGTTAGAGTTGATGAGGTATTTTTCCCCGCCAAAATCTCCATTCCCGGAGCTTAGCGTGGTGGTGTAGCGCAAGAAAGCGGCCATGCTATTCTGGTTGCCAGCCGGGATTGCATATCCCGTTTCAAGATGTGCCTTATTTGCGCCGCCGATGTTTTCACCGCGCCAACCAGCTTTGGCCGAGAAGTTGACAGCGCCGTTTGGAACAATCGCCCCGGTCCCTGGCGCCTTAAATTCAATCAGACTGGCCTGCTGGGTATGCGCCCCGAGCCAATAAAGTTTAAGCACCTGAGACCAAACGCTGTCAGTTTTTAGCCCCGCGATGAACTCGTTGAGCGCAAAAACTTGTTCATCGTTTGGCCGAACTGTCACCTCAGCCAGCCATGCAGATGTTTCCGCTTCCAGAGTGATCCAGTTGACAATGCGCGCTGTGTTGACCCCTAGCGCGCATCGCACCGGACCGCTGAGCGTTACCGTGTCTGGAGCCCCATCGGTATAAGCGCGCTGGATATCTGCGGTATTCCGGTTAGGATCGAAGGTCAAAACTCCGCTGGGGCCGCTGGCCCAGGCGTAGTTGACCGTGCAACCGGGAATAGGCCCGAACCAGTTTTTTTGCACCTGTACTGTTGCGGCACGCAGAGTTTCGATTGTGAGGGTGCTTGCGGCGTGGAAACCAACCGCCACAGCAACGTCGTTGCTGCGATGGCTCGTTAGCAAGGTCGACGCGGGCCCGGCTAACGGGGCACCACGAAAATCTGCCTGCCATGCGATATTATCGCCGCCGTCATCCTCGATTGAAACATTTAGAAACGCCGTGCCGTTGCCGAGCCCAGCAGCCGCATCGCCGTCAACACCGTTCCAGGTGAAGATTGCAGAAACGGGGCTCAGCGTCCCGATATTCCAACCCGAGGACGTGAAGAACGGCAGTTTTCCATCTTTTAGCGTGGAGCGGTCGGTGTTAGTCCCATCATCTGCCACCACAACGTGCGTGTCACCAGTAATAAGCATCACATGCACAGGCGAGTTGCGGAACTTATTGGCCAGCGTCTCTTGTTCGGCCGAGTTGAATCGGTCCCAGCTATCAAGAATTGATGGCGTCCATGTGCTTGTGCTAATAAACACCAACATCTTCATGCCGTCAGTCGCCGCCTGGTCGATTGCCGCCAGCACGGCCGCGAGGTGGTCGTATCCGGTTGGCGGATCGGCCCCATCGCCCAAAAAGGTCGGGCCGCCGTTCACGTAGCGTCGCTGGCTCCTCAAATCAGGCATGATAAACCGCACCCGCCCCCAGGTCCACGACTGCGATAGCACCCCGGCATTCCAATCAGGATAGCGCGGGGTGGTTTCGCGCACGACAAGGCGCGTATTTGCGCCGATCTGCGCGTGAGTTACCTTGGTGGCGGTAGCAATATCCCAATGATTATCATCGGGGCCGAAATCATGGTCATCCGGCATGTAGACTATAGGCACTGTCTGAGTCATGCCGGCCACCCCGCGAAAGCCCCGCCAAGCGCGCGTGTTGCGGTCCCGCGGGGCGCGAGGGTCGTTCAGAATGATATCGGAATAGTCCATATCGCCGCAGTGAACCGCGAAGGCAGGCGACAGTGCGGCGACGGGGGCGTAGGGATCGCCAAGCTGGAATGCCCCATTGGTGCAGGAGCCGACGATGAAGTTGAACCGCTTGGCCGTGCCGTTGGTAGGAGCGGTGCGGAACTGGCCGACAGTGCCGGAAGCAACCCCATTGATCCGCGCGGAGTAGAAATATGCGGTATCGGGCGCAAGCCCGGTCGCGGTGAACGTCCCGGTGAAGTAAGCGGCGCTGAAGCCAAGTGACGCAACCGGCGCAGTATTTGCCGAGACAAACACCGGCGATGAAAGATTGGCGTTCACGCTGACCACAAGGCCCACAGTTGCCGCATCCGTCGCCGGGTCCGTGCCGATCACGTCGTAGTTGACCACGGCAGAGGATGACGTGACGCCGCCCGACCACATGCGGGTCACGCTCGGCAGCGTGTAGAGACCAAGCGCGATTTTGGTGTCCAGGAGCGCAGCGGCAGGAACGCTGCCGCCGATCGCCACGCCGTTGATGGTGCCACCTGTAATGGCCACGCCGTTGATGGTGCCACCTGTAATGGCCACCGCTGCTGGGTTCTGCGTCGCCATGCCGCCCAGCCCGAGATTGCCTCGTGCAGCGG
>Ga0105052_10003746_pt1 | contig 17284 bp, 17 predicted proteins | sample FRY03_FD_78094 | JGI IMG/M metagenome (GOLD analysis project Ga0105052, IMG submission 78094) | Freshwater microbial communities from Lake Fryxell liftoff mats and glacier meltwater in Antarctica - FRY-03 | ecosystem: Environmental > Aquatic > Freshwater > Ice > Glacier meltwater ... | reverse complement strand
ATTAATGCAATTAGGATTGAAGGAAATTTATTTGGTTGATAATAATCCACTTCCTTGGTTAGATGAGATATTAAATGGAGTTGAACATACTAACTTTTTTGAAAATCGTGTTACTGAATATACAAAAGCTGCAACAACAGGATCATGGGAAGACGTTTTTGACGATATGGATGATAAAAAACCTATTATAACTCAAGAGGGTAATTTATAAAAATTCTATGTTTCAAATTATAGGATCAATATTAATCTTATTTGGTATGATATTTATATTTTCTGGTGTAATTGGGTTTTTTAGATTGCCAGGTTTCTATACAAAGCTACATGTAGCTGGCTTAATTGAATGTTGTGGTATACCACTATGTTTGATTGGTCTTGCATGCCTCAATCATAGTACTACTGGGTCATTTAAATTATGTTTTGCAGCTTTATTAGTGCTTTTACTGAGTCCCGTATCAACCCATGCACTTGGTAAAGCTGCAATTTTATCGCCACATTTAAGTAATATAGATAGTGATGACATTAAATAAGTTTTTTACTGTTGCTGCAAATCTAGATCCAAGTATAAGTCTTTGTTTGCTGGCCATTATAGGTTTGTTATTAACTATAATAGCCATAAGGGTTATCTTCTCAAAAGATTTACTTGAGACTATAATAATAATGTCAGTTTTTAGTTTGCTGATTAGCTTAATCTATTTAATTATGGATGCACCTGATGTTGCAATGACTGAAATAGCCCTTGGTGCTTGTTTATCGACTTGTGTATTATTAAATTTTATTCGTATAGTAGGAGTTTCAAACGAGAGCCTCAGGTTTAAAAACGTTGTTATACCATTGATGTTATGTTTATCATTTATAGTGATTCTTACAATAGCTGGCCTTGATTTACCGCAATATGGTAATGGTGATTCTGCTGTGCAAACTCATGTTAGTAAATATTATATAGATAATACATCAGCAGAAATTGGGGTTAAGTCTATGGTTGCTGCAATCCTTGCAAGTTATAGAGGTTTTGATACTTTAGGAGAAACTTCTGTTATCTTAATTGCAGGGCTTGCTGTGCTATTAATTTTATCCAAACGAACGCTTCCTAATGCACAAGTAAGTTCAGATATAGAAGGGAGATAATATGTTAGACATTACAGAAATAATAGGATTTATTGCAGCTGCGCTTGGCGTAATGTCATTTATACCGCAAGTTTTAAAGGTGTGGAAATCAAGGTCTGCAGAGGGTATATCAACAGCAATGTATATAATATACTGCGTTAGTGTAAGCCTATGGGTATCTTATGGTATAATGATAGGATCTTATCCAATTATAATAGCTAATTTATTGGTCTTTATTTTTGCGTTGTCCATACTTACAATGAAACTTTTGTGGAAATAGACTAAATGATACTAACAACATTCAATTAGAATGATACATCCTAGTATTCCTAACAAACTTATAAAATCATCATAGATGTCGTTTTGTTGGTAAGCATTTAGTGACTCGGACAGTTTATAGATATTTTGGTAATCATCTACTAAGCCGGATAAAGAATCTAATGAATCTTCATCTTGTGAGCTATTGATTAAATATTTACAATCTATCGTTCTCTTAAAGTCTTCAACTTTATTTCCTAGAAAATACCGTCCAATAATTGAGTTAAAATCATTTATATGATCTGGAAAAAATTTATATATAAAAATATAAGCTTCAATTAAATGACTATCTTCTACAGGTTCTAGGTTGTGTGTAAGAATGGTTAATAATTGCCCAATAATATCGCTGCCACCTAAGTCTTCTCTATGAGTTATACTTACTTTAAAAATGCAAATTGTAATTGCTGCATTTGCAGCGGAAAAGTTTGATATTGGTAATTCAGTGATAATGGAAGAAATTATAAACTTATATAGATCTTCTGTGTTTCTATAGTTTTGTAGATCAGTTAAATTATCATATAGTTCTAACAACTGCTTTTTAAGACTATGATTACCTCCTCTAGGTTGAATTAGAGAGGCTATATTATTGGTTAATGATTCTGCTATTTTACTCTTTTCCTTTATTGCTGCTTCTGACTTATCTTCACCATAGTTAATAAAATCTACTAATAACTGGTTTAAGTTTGATATTGTCTCTAACAATGGTGACTCAATGTTTTTCATAAAATCATATATTTATAGATTAGGACTAATAATAGTTAATATTTTAATTAAGAATTAAAGTATTAATAAAATTATTATAATTATTTTCTATGGTTGTGATATAAATAGAACGTAATTCCTCTTGCTAGATAAATAATGGTGGGATCTCTGAAAACAACAGGAGATCCTAGTGATTAGTTTAGGAATCTATATCTGTGTTGTTGCCCATTAAATGAACAAATTCTGGTGGTTTAATAGATGCAAATTCACTTAAAACTAGATCTTTTGTATATAAATGATCTGTTAGTGTGACAGTTGAATTATCTCCGATTATTAAAGATTTAATAGGGTTCTCAGAAGTGCCAATCGTTATATTTAGATTTGGGTTTATACTGATAGTTCCTGTAGAATTTGTATCTGTTATTGGAACTAAGGTTATAGATTTTGCTATAGTCAGAGAAGGATTATTACCATTCATTATTATAGTTCCTAGGCTGCTCGATGTATTTACAAGATTTAGATTACCTATAGGTATACCGGTTAAAGTAATGCTATTACCAGCGTTGATATTTAGATGAGCTGTATTACCACCAGTGATATTAATTGCACCTAGATTATAATTATTAGTAATATGGTGTTTACCATCATAATGAATATTATCTCCTATATTATGCATACCTCCAAAATGATTAAAAACAGCAGCTGCGCCATAATTTACAGGTGTACCATAATCATTTCTATCATCACTCTTCATAAATCTTTTCCTCATTAATAATTAGCTAGCGTAAAAATTATTTTTAGACTAATATTTAATATAACATAAATTAAATAATTAAAAAAGTAAAACTTTAAATTTTATTATTATTTTGGTGATTATGGGAAATAAAAATATTGTTGTCATTATCAGGCTTGGCCAAAAGGCCAAGCTCAGAATCAATTTCATTTGCATGAGATTCTACGCGAATCTGAATTTTAGCTCTGAGCGACGTTTAACCGCATAAAACTCTATACTCCTCTGTAAGAAGCTTTCTCGTGACGCTGTTACTAATCTGGCATTTCTTCATTATCACCTATAACTATAACTGTAGTATCGTTATCGCCGGGGGTAAAAGGCTGCAGCTTAGTTAAACCTACTGTTGCTGATTTGCCAATTATTCCTGGGGCAAGAGGGGTGTTATTGTGAAACTCTATTACTCTATCATCATTCCATGTAGGGTTTTGAAGGATAATATTATTTGTATTATGAGACTCTATTACTTCACCTACTCTATAATTATCCGGTGGAGTATTTTGAAAAGTCATGTTAACTGCCATAAGCTTTCTCCTAAATTAATAAAATTATATTATATCATGTAATTAAGCGATCTGTAAGCAAAGATTGCCAAATTTATTTATTTTTTTGAGTATTGCCGAGCCTACCGTTAAGCTGGCCCGGAATCTTGTGCAGCTTGTCTGATTGATATAATATAAAACAAAAAGTTTGTAAACTGAAATTTCATAAATCAAAATTTATTACCATATATGTTAGTTTTCGATTGCTCTGGAGAGCAATTTTTATATAGTGTAGGTAATTAATTTTGTGAGAAATCCAGCGATGAATATGCATAAATATAGAACACATAATTGTAACGAACTGAAAATCTCAGATGTGGGGATAATAGTAAAATTGTCTGGATGGATACATCGGAGGAGGGATCATGGTCATTTAGTTTTTATTGATTTACGTGATCATTTTGGTTTAACGCAGCTACTATTTACAGACCAAAATCCTGAGCTAATAGAAAGTATAAATCTGAGGAATGAGACCCTTGTAACTATTATAGGTAAGGTGGTTCCAAGAAGTGCAGATACAATAAATAAATCTCTACAAACAGGTGAAATCGAGGTTTTAGTTGAGCAGCTTCATGTTGAATCCGAAAGCGAACCATTGCCGTTAATGGTTAATTCCGACCAAGAAGCACCAGAAGAAACAAGGTTAAAATATCGTTTTCTAGATTTAAGAAGAGAAAAATTACATAAAAATATAATTCTAAGATCTTCTATTATTGCAGAAATTAGGCGCCTTATGACTGAATCTGGTTTTATGGAGTTCCAAACCCCAATTTTAACAGCAAGTTCACCCGAGGGTGCCAGGGACTTTTTGGTGCCAAGTAGGCTTCATCCTGGAAAATTTTATGCACTGCCTCAAGCACCTCAGCAATTTAAGCAATTGCTAATGATTTCTGGATTTGATCGTTATTTTCAAATAGCTCCTTGTTTTCGTGATGAAGATGCAAGGGCAGATAGATCACCCGGTGAGTTTTATCAGTTAGACGTAGAAATGTCCTTTGTGACGCAAGAAGATGTGTTTAACACTATAGAACCAGTGTTGTATAGTGTGTTCACCAAGTTCTCTGATAAAAAAGTCTCGGAAGCTCCTTTTGTTAGAATTACTTATCACGATTCCATGCTTAAATATGGAACTGATAAACCAGATTTACGCAACCCTATTGTTATTTCTGATGTAACTGAGATATTTAAAGATTCTAACTTCACTATCTTTAAAGAAAATATTAAAAAAGGTTTTGTTGTGAGAGCTATCCCAGTGCCTAGTGGAGCAAATAAACCGAGGACATTTTTTGATAAAATGATAGAATTTGCAATTAGTGAAGGGGCCTCTGGCCTCGGATATATCCAGTTTACTGAAGATGGACAAGCCAAAGGACCTATTGCTAAGTTTTTAAATGAGGCAGAATTGGATGCTTTAAAAAATATGGCTTCTTTGCAAAATGGAGATGCGGTTTTCTTCTCAAGTGATATAGAAGAGAAAGCAGCAAAACTTGCCGGAAAGGTAAGGGGGAGATTAGGCGCTGATCTTGACCTTTTAGAGAAGGATTGCTTTAAATTTTGTTGGGTTATTGATTTTCCATTCTATGAATTAAATGAAGAAACAGGAAAAATAGATTTTAGTCATAATCCATTTTCTATGCCACAAGGTGGAATAGAAGTACTTGAATCTGCTAAAAACAAAGAAGAATTGCTAGCTATCAAAGCATATCAATATGATATTGTTTGTAATGGGGTTGAATTGTCTAGTGGTGCGATTAGGAATCATAAACCAGAAATAATGTATAAAGCTTTTGAAATTGCTGGATACAGCAAGGAAGTAGTTGATCAAAAATTCGGCGGAATGATTAAGGCCTTCAAATTTGGTGCACCTCCTCATGGCGGTGTTGCGCCTGGAATAGATAGAATAGTTATGTTAATAACAAATAGTCCTAATATTAGAGATGTAATAGCATTTCCTTTTAATCAGCAAGCTGAAGATTTATTGATGAATGCGCCTAATTTTGTTGATGATAAATGCTTAAAGGAATTGAATATCGTTCTTTCGCCTTCGGTTAGAGATAAAATTGAAAAAGCTATCATGTAATTTACTAAGCATGTTGTATTAATGATAAGGAACTAAATTTTCTACAACTATAAAACTTATTCTTGATGTGTTTATTAGAAAATTATCTTATCATCTAATTAATTAGATTTAAAGAGAATACAATGAAAAATGAACCAGAGAAAGTAGAAGAAGATAAGCCAAAGGAAACTGGATGGTGGGCTGGCGTTAAGCAAACGGCTTCAAAAATATGGCAGACAGTTAAAGAAAACCCTATTAAGTCATTAGTAGCAGGTGTAGCTTTGTGTTTTCCTCCTATAGGTACGGCATTAGGTGTTGCTGCAATAGCTGGTGTTGTAGGTAAAAAGGCGCATGAAACATATAGAGAGCAAAACCCTCAAAAACCAGCAGTAAAAGATGCTGAACAAGCTCAAGGACAAAAAGGGGTAGCTGCAGCGCCAAAGGAAAAGGGGCTTTTGGCAGGTATCAAGCAAACGGCTTCAAAAATATGGCAGACAGTTAAAGAAAACCCTATTAAGTCATTAGTAGCAGGTGTAGCTTTGTGTTTTCCCCCTATAGGTACCGCGCTTGGTATGGCTGCAATAGCTGTTGTTGTTGGTAAAAAAGCACATGAAACATATAAAGAGCAAAATCCCAAAAGTCCATCTATGCAAAGACTTGATCAGCTTGATAGTAAAAGGATGGCGGCTGCAAAACCAAAAGAAGTAGGGCTTTTGGCTGGCGTTAAGCAAACGGTTTCAAAAGTATGGCAGACAGTTAAAGAAAACCCTGTTAAGTCATTAGTAGCAGGTGTAGCTTTATGTTTTCCTCCTATAGGGACTGTGCTTGGTGCTATTGCAATAGCTGGTGTTGTAGGTAAAAAAGCGCATGAGACATATAAAGAACAAGAGGCGACAAAAGCGGGGGCTCAGGAAAGTGTTAGAAGAAATAGTAATGCTCCAGGGCTTGTAGACAATCCTGACCTAGCTAAACAAAAAGTGAAAGAAGTAGTAGTGCCTACTGTAAACACAAGTGTACACAGACAAGCTTCAGAAATTCCTAATGGTGCTCGTGGGGTTCCTACCATCAGCCAACCAGTAGGAAAACCACAGATTCTTCCGCCGCAGCCAGTAGCGCATGTAAATCTAAATGTACAAAGACGAACTTCAGAAATTGTTCATGGTCTTCAGAGCGGCACACCTGCCATCAAGCAGCCCTCAGTAGCAAAACCTCCTGCTCTTCCACCGCGTCCACACCAACGTCATGGGAGTGATCAAGGTATGGGTGGTGTCTAGTAGTAATGTAATTAATTTACTAAGCATGTTGTATTAATGATAAGGAACTAAATTTTTTACAATCATAAAACTTATTCTTGATGTGTTTATTGAAAAATTATCTTATTCTTGTTTTTGGTATAAATTAATGTAATGAGGGTATAATGTCTGGTGAAGAAGAAAAAATAAGTAAGTGGAGTGTTTTTAAGCAAACTACATCAAAATTATGGCAGACCGCTAAAAAAAACCCAGTTGCATCAATAATAACAGTAGCTTCTCTAGCATTTCCTCCTTTTGGTACTGTTGTTGGGGCTGGTATAATAGGGATGGCTATAGGGAAAAAAACGCATAAAGAACAAAATCCTAGTGATAAAGATCCCCAAGCTAAGCTTGGTTTTTGGGCTGGTATTAAGCGAACAGCTACAAAAATATGGAACACAGTTAAAGAAAATCCTGGAAAAACAGCTCTTGTGCTTGTTGCATCACTTTTTGCGCCAATTGGTACTGCTATAGCTGCTGCTACCATTGCTAAGGTTGCGGCGGACAAAACTTATGAAGTCCAGGGAGAGCATCGTGCAGAAATTGGTGTTAAGAATATCAAAGTAGATAAGAGTGTTCCTCTTGGAAAATCTCAAGAAATTGAACAGGAACCAAGTCGTGGTGCTGGTTTTGCTACGAAACTTAAGGAAGAACGTGCTCATTCTAAGGGTAGGGTTGGTGGTATAAGGTAATAGATTTATTTAGAAAGTTTATTTATGTTTTTCATATTTCAAGCCCATATAATGGTAGAATTCAGGTGATTTCTCCCAATCACGTACCTTAATGAACAGGAAGAGATGGACTTTGAAGCCTAAGGATTTTTCAATCTCAAGTCTAGCTTTAGTGCCTATCTCTTTGATTTTTTCACCTCTTTTTCCTAAAATAATCATTTTATAATTTTCTTTAGATACAATAATCACCTGATTAATTTTTACTGATTTGTCTTTATTTTCTTGCCAAGCTTCAGTTTGTACCGTTAAGTTGTAAGGTAATTCTTCATGAAGATTTAAGAATAATTGTTCCCTAGTAATTTCAGATGCTAAAAAGCGCATAGGTAAGTTTGTGACATCGTCTTCTTCATAAAGCCATTGTGATGTTTGTGCTTGGCTGCATATATAATCCATAAGATTATTAATATTTTTACCTGATAATGCCGATATTTGGAAAATAGGAGCATCTTTAAAATGTTCTGTTATATATTCTGAAATAGTTGAAAGATAAATAGGGTTTAGATCTATTTTATTTAATAAAAAAATAGGTTTAATTTTGAGCTCCACTAATTTAGTTAATATATTTAAGCTTTGTTTTCCTAAATCTTTAGTACTGTCGATAATCATCATTACAATATCTGCGCTATGTATGCTAGACCAAGCGCATCTAACCATTGCTCTCTCTAAGTTCTTTGAAGGTTCAAAAATACCTGGGGTGTCTAGTATTATTATTTGAGTATCATCAATCGTTACTATCCCTGTTATAATTGAACGAGTCGTTTGGACTTTTGGTGTAACGATAGAGATTTTTTGACCAATCATTTTGTTTAGAAGAGAGGATTTCCCTGCATTTGGTTTTCCTATAATGGAAACGGAGATTGTTTTTTTAGATAATTGTTTTTCTTGCATATAATTAATTATTGAGTAATTGTGTTATGCCAAGACTATTTAGTAATTTTTGTGCAGCTTCTTTTTCTGCAGCTTTTACTGAATGACCTTGTGCTGTTTCCTGATAATCATGAATTTGGACCATTACTGTAAAAATTGAAGAATGTGCGAGCCCTTCTCTTTTTACTATTTCATATTTAGGTTTGCATCCAAATTTACTCTGACCAAATTCTTGTAATGTAGTTTTGGGGTCAAGGTGGACCAAGTTTATACTTGATAAGAATTCCGACCATAAATTATTGATTATTACTTTGGTAGTAGCTATATCACTATCTAGATAGACAGCTGCGATCAAGGCTTCCATAGCATTTTCTATATTATTAGGATTCGTTCTACCACCGCTTACTTCTTCGCCATGTGTCATTATTATGTATTCTGCTAAATCCAATTTAGAAGCAACATTGCATAACATTTCTTTGCAGATCAAATGTGATCTAATTTTGGCTAATTTCCCCTCAGCATGATTACTATAATTCTTAAATAAAATTTCAGTAATCACAAAGCTTAAAATTGAATCGCCGAGTAGCTCTAGTCGTTCATAATTTTTTACGGATCCACTTTTTGCACTATGTTGTTTAAGTGAGGGGTGACTCAAGGACTCTGTTAAAAAATCCTGATTATTAAAATGATATCCTATTGCTTGTTCGAGTGTTTTTATTTTAGTAGAAGAGATTTCCATATGCTTCCTAATTACTAACTGCTACAAGAATAACTTTTTATGAATCGTATTGTATCATAAAAACCACGCTAAAAAAAGCCTTTTCACTGTTAAATTAGTTGGTTGCGTGCGCGCGCCTTGAACTAAATTATAAAACAGATGATAAATGTTTTTTTAATTATTACGTGGATATTATATTATCTCTTGATAAAATTAATATTTTTTTGTTAATTTATAAAAATATTGGTTTAAACTATTACGACAAGGACTAATAGAAGTTTATGAATGTAGGATTTAAAAACAAAAAAACATTTTTGGAGCTCAAATGAATTTAAGTTGGAATTGGGATATTGCTGTTTTTTTTATTTTCTTGGCAGTAAATCTAGCTATTGGGTTATACCATGGGAGAAACGTTAAAACAATAGAGGATTATGCTTTAGGTGGAAGGAACTTTAGCACTGGCGCCCTTGTTTCAACAATTATTGCTACTTGGATTGGTGGAGACTATCTATTCATTACTTTAGCAGAAGTTTATAAAACTGGTTTACTTTATACAGTAGGCTGTCTCGGTATGGTAGTGTGCTTGCTTTTAAATGCCTATGTTTTTATTCCTAAAATGCAAGAATTTTTAGGCAGTATTTCAGTTGCAGAATCAATGGGGAAATTATATGGAGAGAAGATTAGGATAATTTCAGCGATTTCTGGGACTATAGCATCTGCTGGATTTATAGCTGTTCAGTTTAAGGTCTTTGGAGAAATCTTAAAGAATTATGTAGGATTATCAGGTAATTATCCAGTTTTTGTAGCTGCATCCATAGTAGTTATCTATTCAGCTTTTGGTGGTATTAGGTCTGTTACTTTTACGGATATAATACAATTTTTTACTTTTGGAGTACTAATTCCTGTTCTTGGTTTTATTGTTTGGCATGATTTTTCCAATATTTTAAACCTGAGTCTTGTTGACGAATTAAGCAAGCCTCTATTTAATTATAAAGAATTCTTAGGTTTTTCTAATCCTAATTTTTGGTCTTTAGTATTATTATTTGTACTTTTTTCGTTACCAGATCTTAACCCCGTGACCTTTCAAAGGGTAGCAATAGGGCGTAACATCCCACAGGTGAAAAAGGCTTTTGCTATTTCAGCATTAATACTTATGTTGATTTTGCTTGGTATGGCATGGATTGCATTCTTGCTTCATGCTATTGATCCTACCCTTCAACCAACATCCTTAGTCCAGTTCATAATAGATAAATATTCAACATTCACTGGACTTAAAAGTTTTATATTAATAGGTGTTGTAGCGATGTGCATGTCTACGGCAGATTCTAATATAAATTCTTCATCTGTGCTGCTCACGCATGATTTTTGTCAGCCTTTGAATTTAAAGTTTAAAAACGAACTAGTTTTATCTAAAATTATTGCAATAATGCTTGGAGTGATTTCTATATTCTTAGCATTATTGGATTATGACTTACTTCCTTTGGTCTTTATGACACAAAGTTTTTACATACCAATTATCGATGTCCCACTGATTTTAGCTATATTAGGTTTTCGCAGTACGCCAAAAGCGGTTATTATAGGTATGGTGGCTGGACTTATAGGCGTTATAATTTGGCGAATCTTTTTTATGGATTCTACAAATGTAGATAGTATATTGCCTGGAATGGTGGTTAATTTTGTATTCTTTATGGGTAGCCATTATCTACTAAAGCAAGAAGGTGGATGGGTAAAAAAACAAATTCTTGCTATTAAAAAGGAAAGTAAATTTAAGTATTTAAAGGACTTTAGTTTGCTAGCATTTTTTAAAGATAATGTGCCTAAAAATGAGCTAACTTATACAAGCTTAGGTATATTTTGTATTATATCTACATTATGCACTATGTATTCAATGTCTAATATTCTAGAAAAGCAAAATTTATTGGGTTTCTATGAAACTATGCTAATCATTTCTATATGTCTTATGACATACCCAATCTGGCCTCTAGCTTTAAAGAAAGAGATAATAATACAAACTTTATGGAATCTAGGCCTGCTCTATTTGTTAGTGGTTTGTAGTACATTTTTTGTTTTATTAAGTGATTTTGCTCATTTGCAAACCACTATATTTATACTTAATATAGTGGTTTTAGCTATATTAACTAGGTGGAAATTTGCTTTTTTCTTAATTGTACTTGGTGTGTATCTAGCGACTATGCTTTATAAAGATTATACTGGTATAGAAAACATTAATATTGCAACTATATATAACAAATTTATCATATATAATCTACTACTTGTTGCGACTGCGGTCATTATTTTTCTAAGGCCAAAACAACAAGCTGAAGAAATATATAATATCCTTAAAAAGGATATGGAAATAAGAGAGCAAGAACAGCATAAAAATTTAATTAAGTCAATGCTGCATCAAGTAGAGTTTGTGAAAAATCTTGATGAAGAATGTATAAAAGTTTTTAGATCTATTAATGAACAAGTAATAGATTTAAATGAAAAATTAAAGGAGAGTAAAACTCAAGAAGAAGTTAAAATAATTACTAAGCAACTATCTGAAGCAACAGAGAAATTGCAGAATGGCTCGGATTATTTAGCAGAAATTATCTATAATGTGCAAAACCTTATAAAAATAAGGATAAGTAACGTTAATTTAACTAAATTGCTTAACGATATTATCAAAGATAAAGCTATATCTTATCCTAAAGTTCAATTTCTTCTTGATATTAGAGCAAAACTCCAATGGATTGATTGTGATGAGACTCTCATAGCTGAAGCAATCAAAGATTTGATTATGAGCGGTATTGTATCTGCTAATGGTCAAGAACCTATTGTTAAAATTATTTTGGAAGAAGATGTACTTAAATATCAGCTGAGTTTTACTAAAGAATATATTAAAAAAATAAATGGAATTAGAGTCTCTATTGTTGCGCTTGGAACAGAATTATCTGAAAGCAAAATAAATTCTTTACTGTCTAACTCATCTAGCACGGTAGAAGAAATACTTTTTACTAATTTGCGTCGCGTTATATCTTCACATTATGGGATTTTTGAAATCAAAAATGATCCTAGCGGTGTGATTTATACGTTTATAATACCAACAAAAATAAGTGAAGTGAGGCCTAAATTAATGGATTTACCGAATGCAAGTCTAGATAATCTGGATAATGTTGCTCGATTAAGTAAAGAAATGATGAAGGAAAGGGTTGTATCAATTGCAATAGAATTAGGAAAGATAGGTTTAGATCAAGACTTAATTTCTAAGATAACGAAACTTAGTAAAGAAGAGATATTAATTTTAGGTATTTAAGATTTCAATAGCAATTGTTTGTAATTCAAGTGTTATTTCTTTTATACCTACATATTTGGCAATAGGAACAAAAGTTTGCATAGTTTCTAATGCAATTCTTTTTCGTTTTTCAATTGATTTAATATATTGAATGGTTCTCATATTATGAAGTCTATCAACCAGTTTTATAATTAATACTTTTTTATCATCTTCCTGGATATTTATAAGCTTATAAGAGCTTTCAACATTAGATAATTTAATTTTTACTATAGTTCCATCAAGCTTGGTTAATTTATCAATTAATGATGTTACTGCGTTTCCAAATAAGAATTTTAATTGATTAATGGAGATGTTTGTATCTTCAACAATATCATGTAATAAAGCGGTAATAATAGTTTCTGTATCGCAAAAATATTCTAACATGATATAGGCTACTTCTATCGGGTGGTGATAATAAGGTTCTCCAGAATGTCTTTTTTGATCACCTTGGTATTTGATAACGTACTCTAGAGCTAGTTTAATAAGAGTAATATTTACTAATATTCCTTTAGAATTACTAAAATTACTGACTTTATGAAGAAATTCATTTATAAGCTCGTTTGTAGATTGATCATCTGACATGATATTTTTAAAACCTAAATAATAAAGTCAACAAAAGTCTGTAATACCCACTTTCTTAAATTAGTATATAGTTAGTAGTATCAGAGTAATGGGAATAAATGCTACAAAATTATTTTCATATAGTTATTTGGGAATATATTATAGCATTTATTTTTTTACTTCATAATATTTTTAATATAAGTCGTAGCTCATTCCATATTATTTAAATAAAGTAACATAAAACTATTAATTTATTGGATTAAAATGAAAATCTTAGCATTTGATACATCAAATAGTACGAGTTCTGTAGCAATATCAGAAGGTCAAAATATTTTATCCTATATGGAAGATTTGAGGCCTTCTATGCAGGCTGAATCTATAATCAACATGATTGAAAATGTTTTGTCAGAAGCAAAGCTCTCATATAATGAAATAGATTACTTGGTTGTAACTAAAGGTCCTGGAAGTTTTACTGGTATAAGGATTGGCCTTGCCACCGCAAAGGGTATTTTGCTTGGGACAAAGATTAAAGGAATATCAGTTTCTAATCTTGAAATAGCGCATTTTAGAGCAATGTCCCAAGTAAAACATTGTAATAAATTTATTATTTTGATTAATGCTTTTAGAAATCAACTATATGTACAAATTTTTGACAAAGACAGTAAATCTAGCTTACCTATGCTAATGGAATGTGATGATTTTATGGAATTATTACAAAATGAAGTTGGTGAAGTTGTATGTGCTGGTAGTGGGATTGAATTAATTTATCATAAAATAAAGAATATACCAAATTTAATTATATTACCTAGGTTTCCTAAGATTAAAGCGCTAACTTTATGTAGATATATTTATGATAAATTTCCCAATATATTAACTTCTCCTATAGAGCCTCTTTACATCAGACAGGCTGATGCTAAAATTAAACAACCAAATAATAAATAACGATTTCTATGATCAGTAAAAAACTAAAAGAGCTTATCTAGGCATATTTATTTTACATATTTTTTTGATCTTTGATATAATGGCCATATTTAAAAAATCCAAAATAATTAATGTATAAAAAAATAAAATTTGTTAAAATGCATGGTCTTGGAAATGATTTTGTAATCATAAACCAAGCAGATTTAGCAATAGATTGTGATTTCCAAAAACTAGCTATAAATATTTCAGATCGTAGGCTTGGTGTTGGTTGTGATCAATTTATTCTTTATAAGAAAAACCAAGATCATTATGAAATGGCTATTTATAATCAAGATGGTTCTAGCGCAAGGATGTGTGGGAATGCCTCTAGATGTTTAACTAAGTTGATATACACATATTTTGGTGATACAGATATTGTGATCAAAGTATTTGATAGGGAATTAATATGCCAAGTGTTAAACGAGAATGAATTTAGCGTGAATATGGGATCTGCCAGCTTTAATAAAGATTGGATGATTTTACCAGAAAAAATTTATCCAATAGCGGAACGTTATATGATAGAGCCAAAGGAAGTTATATGCGTTGATGTTGGTAATCCTCATATTGTAATTTTTAGCAATCTTAGTGATCAAGATAAAGAATATTTAGGAAAAAAATTACAAGAAAAGATTTTGTTTCCCGATGGTGTTAATGTTAATTTTGCTGATGTAAAAGAAAATATCATTAATTTATCTGTTTGGGAAAGAGGGGTTGGATTCACTCTAGCTTGTGGTAGTGGTGCATGTGCTAGTTTTGCTGCTGCTACAAAACTAGGGTTTGTTGATAACCAAGCTGAGGTAGTGTTTAGATGTGGTAGTCTAAATATGTCAAAACATAAGGAAGATATCATAATGTCGGGGCCAGCTGCATTTGTATCATCTGGGGAGTTTCACTATGAGTAAAATTCAAGAAGTTGTAACTTTTGGCTGCAGACTTAATATTTATGAGAGTGAAATAATAAAAAAGAATCTAGCTATTTCTGGGCTTGATAATGTCATTGTATTTAATACATGCACTGTAACTAAAGAGGCTGAAAAAGATGCTCGTAAAGCTATTAGAAAAGCAAAGAAAAATAATCCGGATTTAAAGATTATTGTCACAGGCTGTGCAGCACAAACAAATCCTGATTCTTTTGCGAATATGCTTGAAGTTGATAAAGTGATTGGTAATGAAGAAAAATTAAACCCTCTATATTATCAATTGGATGATAGTAAAATTGTAGTGAATGACATTATGTCTATAAAAGAAACTGCAAATCATTTGATAAGTAGTTTTGATGGTAAGTCTAGAGCTTTTATACAAATCCAAAATGGTTGTGATCATCGTTGCACTTATTGCATAATTCCTTTTGGAAGAGGCAATAGTCGTTCTGTTCCTATTGGTGTAATAGTAAATCAAATCAGGCATCTTATAGAACTTGGATATAATGAAATAGTTTTTACTGGTGTTGATGTGACTGCCTATGGTTTTGATCTTCCTGGGTCGCCAACCTTCGCTCAAATGATTAGGCGGGTATTTCAATTAGTGCCCGAACTTTTAAGGTTAAGGCTATCGTCTATAGATGTGGCAGAAATTAATGACGAATTATTTGAGCTTATGGCTTACTCTCCAAAATTAATGCCACATTTCCATATTAGTCTTCAATCTGGTGATAATATGATACTTAAACGTATGAAACGTCGACATAATCGTCAACACGTAATTGACTTTTGTCATAAATTACGTGAAATAAGAGATGATGTTTCTTTTGGAGCTGATATTATTGCTGGCTTTCCTACTGAAACTGATGAAATGTTTGAAAATACTAAAAGTTTAATTCTAGAAGCGGGTCTACAATATTTGCACGTTTTTCCTTATTCAGAACGTGATGGAACACCAGCTTCTAGAATGCCACAAGTGGAAAAATCAATTAGAAAATTAAGAGCTGAAGCCTTAAGGATATTGGGGCAAAAACAGTTACAGAAATTTTTTACAAAGAATTTATATAAAACTGCGAAGTTACTTGTAGAGCATAATAATACAGCGCATACAGAGAATTTTATACAGGTAAAGCTCCTTGAAGATGCTGAAGCTGGAAAGATCATTATAGGAGAATTAATTGGACTTGAAAATAATCATATGATTGCTAAGGTGGTACAAATAAATGGATAAATTTAGAAGAATTGGAGTCTATGGTGGAGGAAGTTGGGGGAGTGCCTTAGCCTGCCAGATTGCAAGGTGCAATGAAAAAGTTCCGTTATTTTTGCGTAGTATAGATGTAATAAATGAAATATTAAATAACAATACTATAACTAAGTATTTTGGAGATTTTTTACTTCCAAAAAATATAATTCCATCAAATAATATATTATCTTTACTTGATCAAGAAGTGGTTATAATAGCCGTACCTTCAGCTAGTTTTAGCAGTGCTATGGAAACATTAAAAAAGGCAAATCTTTCACCAGATATAGTGCTGTTAATCGCAACTAAAGGTATAGGGAGTGATCCAGTAGAGCTTTTTGCAGATAAAATTCGGTCAAATTTTTCAAATCCTATAGCTTTTATATCAGGTCCTAATTTTGCTAAAGAAGTGGCTATGGATTTTTTATCTTCTGTGACTATAGCGTCTGTGGATATTAACTTGGCGAAAAAGCTCGAATATAGTTTGAAAAGTGACAATTTTATTATAACAACTAGTGATGACATTATTACTTTACAAATTGCTGGTGCAATGAAAAATATCATAGCTATAAAAAGTGGTATGTATGATGCTAGCGGTTATGGAGAAAATGCCAAAGCTTGGCTTATAACAGAGGGGCTTAGGGAAATAATGATTTTATCGAAAACACTTAATGGCAAAGGTGATATTCTAATATCACCGGCTGTTCTGGGTGATCTGGTTTTAACATGCTATTCTAAAACGTCTAGAAATACCAAGTTTGGATATGAACTTTATAAACAAAAAAATATTGATGAATTTTTGCGAAATCATCCTTATCTAGTAGAGGGGGTTGAATCAGCAAAATTGGTTATCCATTTTGTAGAGAAATATAATCTTGACTTGCCTATAGTTTCTTCCGTTGCAGAAGCTTTGAATTTGTATAACAAATAGGTTGTATAAGTTCAAAGAGAAGAGGAGTTCTTAAGTAAGAAATAAGGATCATTTACTAAAATATAGAATTGCTATTTTGATTGGTTTTATGATATACTGACAATGATAATGGTGCATTAAATCTGCAAATGCGACATTGATGATCTATAATCAAATAAATTATCAAATAGTATGGAGCAGAGCATGTGGAAACATTTAAAGAAAGAAGAACGCATCCAAATACAAACATTGTT
>Ga0105052_10003744_pt1 | contig 17288 bp, 11 predicted proteins | sample FRY03_FD_78094 | JGI IMG/M metagenome (GOLD analysis project Ga0105052, IMG submission 78094) | Freshwater microbial communities from Lake Fryxell liftoff mats and glacier meltwater in Antarctica - FRY-03 | ecosystem: Environmental > Aquatic > Freshwater > Ice > Glacier meltwater ... | reverse complement strand
ACCGGAATATCCCTTCCCAACTTGCGTCCCCGCAGAGCTTGAGTCGGTTTTTCCCGGCACTTACGAGAGTACCACGTTTCAACGTCTGCTGCCAAATCATTGGCCGCAGGAGCGGATGCCTGCAAAAATCCACCGCCCTGTTCCGAGGTCGAAAGACCGAAATCGAACCTCACCCTTGCCACTAAAATCCAAGAAGAACCTCTCTAAGAGAAAACGTTTGGTGGTTTTTGTGCCAATATTTTCTGGGATCGAATATTTCTGTATGATTAAATCTCTCCGTCGGTTGAGCGGTTTCCGGTCATACCGAAGTAACCAAAAGATTGCAAGAATGGTCTGCACTATTGTGCTGGCCGCATGTCTTTTTGGAGCGGGTGGTTGTAGCCCGAAACCATCCGTGGAAAGCCAAGCAACGCATTCCCAATTACCGACGGATATGAACTCGATTGTTCGTTTCTGCGCGGATTGCCACGACTTACCCAATTCTTCAAGTTTTGCAAAGGATCGTTGGCGAGAAGAGGTCGAGCAAGGAATCAGGATTTACAAAGGTTCAGGTCGAACGGATCTCGAGATACCGGATGTTGAAGCGACCGTTGCCTTGTTTCAAGAAAATGCACCTGAGAAGCTGGTGATCCTGCCACCTCAGCGATCTGACGATGTGCGTTTTGTTGCGAAACCAATTCCCTGGCCAAACGCCAGGAAGCCTGTGTCCATTTCCAGTATCAAGTTGTTGCATAAGAACGGAGAGCGACCAAGGTTTTTGCTGACGGATATGTGGACGGGGGCGCTGTCGCTGGCAACGGCAACCCAGGAGGGATTCGGCGTTACGGAATTGGGCGACGTAGCACATCCGGCGCACATCGAACCGATCGATCTCGATCAAGATGGGAAGCTGGATTACGTGGTAGCTGATCTTGGTACGCTTAATCCACAGGTTGAAAAACAAGGAAGCGTTTGGTGGTTGCGTGGTCAATCCGAGGAACCGCTTAAACGGCAGGCCTTGAAGCTTGGTTTGTCGCGAGTCGCGGATGTTCAGGCGATTGATTATGACAATGACGGTGATTGGGACTTAATCGTGGGCGATTTTGGGTTGCACTACGTCGGCTCGATCTACCTTGGCACCAATGAGAAAACGAAAGACGGTGCTCCGCAATTTATATGGACGGTGATTGATCCTCGGCCAGGTACCATTTCACTGCCAACAGTTGACTTCGATAACGACGGACGTACTGATTTTTTTGCTTTGATCGCTCAGCAGTATGAAACCGTTGAGTTGAAACTTAACCTTGGTGAAGGTCGCTTCGAGACGAAAGTGGTTTACACCGCTGGAAATCCATCGGATGGTTCAAGTGGAATTGAATTAATCGATTTCGACAATGATGGCGATCTCGACTTGCTTTATACAAACGGAGACACCTTTGACGATACGTTGGCAAAACCCTATCACGGGATCAAATGGTTAGAGAATAAAGGGGTGTTCCCGTTTACCGTTCATCATGTTGCGGCAATGCCGGGTTGTTACCGAGCCGTTGCGGGAGACATTGACGGTGATGGAGACAAAGATATTGCCGCGGTTTCATATCTTTCTGCGGAAGAAGTCGCCAAATATGCAGTTGACACTTTCGACGCAGTTGCATGGTTTGAGCAGCAAAGCGACGGCAGTTTTGATCGACACTCGATGCAGAAGAATCTTTGTCAAGCTGCGACCTGTGCGCTGACAGACTGGGATCTTGATGGTGATCTGGACCTCATCGTTCCGCCGAGCGCCACCGATCATCAGCCGAAGTCGGGGTTGACGGTGTTTATGAATGAAGGTTCTGTTTCGCAGGACGGAGCTTCGCAATGAGTGGACCATCACGGCGGCCCAAGCTTCGTAAACAGGAAACGCTTGGAGGCTCGGCTTCAACGCAGGTGATTGAAACAGAACAGGCCAAGCGTCGTCTTCGCGAGTTTTTTTTCGCAGGTCGCTTATCCGGTCATATGCGATTGCCTTTGATGCTTTTTGTGCTCTGCAGCTTGAGTGTCGGGGCGGTTCTATGGGGCATACCAACGTATTTGAAAGCACAAGCGAACAAGGCGGTTTTGGCGGGGCAATATCAGGAAGCAGAGCAGTACTTTCAACGATTGGCACAATGGCAGCCGCGAAGCGTGGTTCCAATCATTGGTCAAGCTCAGGTGGCCCGCTATATGCGTGATCCCTCACGAGCTCGAGCTTTGTTATCCATTGCACAGTCGCGGGGAGCGACGTGGGAAGAGACTCAACTCGAGCTGAAACTTCTTCAGATCCAAGGTGGCGGCAGTGTTGATATGCTCGATCAATTGCCGTCGATGTTGATCGAATCACCGGAGTTTGGTGCAGAAATTCTCGAGGCATTCGCGATCGGTTTTGAAACCCTGGGAACTCCGGAGCGAGCGGTTCCCTACGTCGATAAATGGGTCGAAGGTGCTCCAAGAGATATGAGGGCTTTGCAGCATAAGGCAGAGTTGCTCGCAACACTTGGACAAAAGAAAGAAGCCGAACTTATCTTTATGACCGTCATGCGTCAGGATCCTAAATCGATTCGCGCCTGTCGCGGGTTGTCGAGACTCAAACTAGAAAGCGGGAAGAGCGAAGAAGCACTGGCATTTTTCGACGTTTTGATAAAGGCGGATCCCAACGACATCGATTCGCGCTTGTTGCGATGCGGGACTTTGTTGGGGTTGAGGCGAGATGATGAAGCCATTACCGAATTGCGAGAAATACTTTTAACGGATCGATTCAATTTTTCAGCTCGGCACGCCCTTGCTTCCAAGCTGGCTGAGCGCGGTCAACATCAAGATGTGATCGCATTGATCGAGCCGTTGATGACTGATTTTCCTGACGACGTCTCGTTAAACTATCTTTTGGCATCTTCGTATACCGAACAGGGTCAGACGGAGACGGCAGATGTGCATTTACAACGTCATCTCGAAGGACGAAAACAATTAGACGAACTGGAACGTTTGGAAAGAGAGCTGAAGCCCGATGCTGCCGATGGTGAAGCCTACTTGCGAATTGCAAATGGTTATCTGAATTACAAGTGGGACGAGGCGGAATCGTGGCTAGTGAAATCAATCATCAAGATGCCGGATTCACCCGTGCCTTTTCTTGCGATGGCAAGTTTTCAAAGGAAGAAAGGTGATGTCGAACGAGCCGATGAGTTCATCAAAGCTGCGACCGCAAAATCGGGCTGATTGAATCATGCCCACATCTGCGGTTCGCGCCATTACTAACAAAACCATCGACGGAATTGGGGGGAAACCATGCCTGCTGAGATCAGGGCACCGGTGCCGCTCTGTGCTTCGCATCGAGATAGCGAAATCTGTTGAACTTCATCAACTGCGATTAGCCGAGCGTATCCAGCACCGCGTTGCTGTCGCCAAATTTTTCTGCCTTGGCGCCCATTTGATTGAGCATCCACAGATACAAATTGCACAGCGGCGTTTTATTGGCGTAGCGAATGTGCCGGCCGGTTTTGATTCGTCCGCCGCCGCCGCCAGCGAGAATGATCGGCAGATCGTCATGGTTATGGCGATCACCGTCGCTGATCCCGCTGCCGTAGACGAGCATGCAATGGTCCAACAACGTGCCGTCACCTTCGCTGATCGATTTCATCCGCGTCAACAAATAATTAAAACGCTCCACATGGAAGCGATTGATGGTCGCGATCTTCGCTTGTTTCTCTTCGCTCTTACCGTGGTGCGATAGCTCGTGATGGCCTTCGTCGATGCCGATTTCGGGATAACTTCGGTTGCTACCGGCATTGGTAAACATGAACGTCAAGATGCGAGTCGAGTCGGTTTGGAAAGCGAGTGCAATCATGTCCATCATTAGCTCGCCGTGCTTGGCGATCTCTTTGGGCACACCCAGAGGACGAGGATAGTCAGGCACGCCTTGCTCGTTGAATTTTAACTTCTCCGCGCCACCGATTCGTTTTTCAACATCGCGAACCGCGTAAAGATATTCGTCTAATTTACGGCGATCGGTTGTCGGCAAAGCTTTCTGCAATCGCTCGGCATCGTCGAGCGCAAAGTCGATGATACTTTTGCGATATTTCTCACGGACTGACTTCGCTTGACGTGTTTCCTTGACCGTTTTGCCGGCGAAAAGACGATCGAAGACCGCCATCGGATCGACCTCCTTGCTCATCGGGCTGTTGCTGTTGCGCCACGAGATATTCGACGTGTAGATGCAGCTGTAGCCGCTGTCACATCGCCCGGCTTGGCCGCTTGATTCCAAGCCAAGTTCCAGCGAACTGAAACGCGTTTTATCGCCGAAATATTGGGCGGCGACTTGATCGACGGAGATGTCGTTTTTGATGTCGGCGCCGTCGGTTTTGAATGGGTGAGCACCGGTCAAGAATGCAGCGACCGAGCGTGCGTGGTCTCCGCCACCGTCACCGTGTGCCGCCGCGCCATCGAGCGTCAATCCGCTTAGCACGTTGAATTGATCGCGATTATCGGCCAGTTTCTCGAGCGTCGGTTTCAAGTCAAAGGCCGCGCCGTCGTTGCTTGGCGTCCAGTCCGCCATGTGCATGCCGTTGGGTACATAAAAGAATCCCATTCGAAGCGGCGATTTACTGGTTACGGCGGCGGAGGCGTTTGCCGTCAGCAATCGTCCCGGAGCCATTGCGTCAAGGAGCGGAAGGGCAATTGCGGTGCCGAGTCCGCGGAGCACGGTGCGGCGCGAAAGTGATCTGCAAGAGACGTTCATTCTCGTTCACCCAACTTTTGAAAAGGATCGCTTTCGATGATGCCAGCCACGATATACGCGAACTTGTAGTCGTAACGTTTCGAGTCGGCCATGATTTTGTCGACTGCACATTTGTCGTAATACTCGATACCACGCCCGACCGCGTAGGTCATCATTTTCTCCACCAAGCAACGCACAAATTGTTCGCGCCGCTCGGTCGCAAGCACCTTCCGCAGACCTTCGAAGCCAATGAATTCAGTTCCGTCAGGCATCTTTCCTGACGCGTCGATCACCGCTCCCGCATCGCGTTCGCGGTATTGTCCGACGGGGTCAAAGTTCTCCAGCGCAAAGCCGAGTGGATCCATCATGTTGTGACATGCCGCGCACGCCGGATTGCTGCGGTGTTGTTCCATCCTTTCGCGAAGCGTCCCCACCAGCTTGCCGCTTTCCAGTTCTGGAATATTCGGCGGCGGTGGCGGCGGAGGCGTATTGAGCAGGTTTTCAAGAATCCATTTACCACGTTTCACGGGGCTGGTTCGTGTTGGGTTGCTGGTCACGGTCAGGATGCTGGCATGAGTCAACAAGCCGCCGCGTCCGGTGCCTTCTAACGACACCGCGCGAAACTCATCGCCCGTGACTCCGCGGATGCCGTAGTACTTGGCAAGTTTTTCGTTGAGATAGGTGAAGTTCGCGTCCAGCAGCGTGGTGACGGGCATGTTGCCACGCATCACGCCGGCGAAGAACGTCAGCGTTTCACGTTTGACCAGCTCCCTCATTTCGTTATCAAAATCTCGGTAGCGTCTCGGATCAGGCTGCACGTCGGCGAGGTTTCGCAGTTGCAGCCATTGGCCCGCGAAGTTCTCCACGAACCGGTTCATGCGTGGATCTTTCATCATCCGAGCGACCTTGACACGGAGCGTCGCGGGGTCTCGAAGCGTTCCTTGGTGAGCCATCAGCAACAGCTCATCATCGGGCATGCTGCTCCAGAGGAAATAAGAGATTCGTGTCGCGAGTTCGTACTGCGTCACGAGAGGCCGTTTGCCCGTCGCGTCCGCTGCACCTGGTTGCTCGACTTTGAAAACAAAATGAGGTGACACCAAAATCGCTTGAAGCGCAATCTGCATACTTTCTTCGAACGATCCGCCGTCATTGCGAACGGACTTTGCCAAATCAGCAAGCCGGGCGATTTCGCTTGGGGTTGCGGGCCGCCGGAAGGCACGGCTGGCCAAACGCTGGATCACCTTTCCGGACGCAACCTCCGGCGTGACATCGCCGCTTGGTGTCAGAAAAAGCAGGGTCCGGTGGGACGCGGGCAATTCAGTCGTCGACGTGAAAAGAAGCTTTTTCTCCTCACCCTTCAAATGCACATAGTGGATTGAAAGGTTGCGATCGTCTTTGGTGGTCTTGTCATAAAAGTCGTTGATGAACGCGATCTCAATTTCGCGTTTACCACGGGCCAGACGCAACGGCACTTTGAATTCTTCAGGAGCCTTGTTCGGCACATTGATGACTTGTTTGAACTTACCCGAACGGATTTCCATCTTCGTTGGTTCGTTACCCGCTTGCGTCGCTGATGCGGTGACGGTGAGTACGAATTCGCCTCCAAATGGCAGGTCCGGTGCAATCGAAACCGCGCCATTTGAATAGATGTTTACCGCATCACTTCGCACCGCAAACTTTTCTCCCCCGATCAAGTTTTCGGCTGTCTTGGCGATCTCATAAATCTGCGGCGGCGGGGGTGTGTAGATCGCTTTGCCAGAAATCCATTCGGCGGCGTCCAGATACTTTTCCATTAGCAACGGCGACAGCGAAAGGACATCGCCGATGTTATCGAAACCGTAACCAACATCGTCACCGGGAAAACCTTTGGCGGGCAAGTAATCGACGCTGGTCAAGTCGCGAACCGTGTTACGATACTCTTCTCGATTGAGTCGTCGCATCGTCACTTTGCCAGGATTCGGATTGCGAACGCAGTCGACGGCATTGGCAAGCTCGTCGATCAAATTGACCATTCGAGTCCGCGTGGTGCTGTCCATTAACGCGTCGTCGTCTGGCGTCATCTAACCGACTTTAACTTGCTTGAGTGCTCGCATCCACTCTTTGCGATCACTCGCGAGCTGGTTGACGTTTTCGTACTTGCCAAGCATCACGTCCCCTTCGCCTTCGTCCGCGCCATGGCAATCGAAGCAGTAGGTACGAAGCAGCGGGAGCAATTGGTTGCGGTAAGCGGCTTCGCGAGACGCTTCATCCGCTTCAACCATTGACGCAGTAAACGACGAATTCACGATTGCGAGGAAAACGCCGATCGCAAGCGACGAAGTTGAGAAACGGAAAAGACGACGTACCAGCGTCATCGGCAGAAACCTTTTAGGTATTCGTTCGAGAGAAAGCGGGACACATTCAACGAGCTTCAAGTGCCTCAAAAAACCGCCCCCGCCAGCACTACTATACTCGCGTGAAGGCAAGCAAAGTACACGAAAAGCAGCATGCCGCACCAGTTGCCTGTCGATCAAAACGGTACAAACCCACCTCGCTAAATGACAAGTCAGCGGGCAACGATTGCTCACCGATTATTCCCTGGTTCCGCCATTGAATCCCCCCAACGGTAACGCGTCAATGTCGGTCAATGTCGGTCAATGTCGGTCAATGTCGGTCAATGTCGGTCAATGTCGGTCAATGAGCGGCGTTTCGTTCGGCGGTTTTCGGGTGGGGCGGGATGAGGCATCGACGGTATCCCCATCGTCTCCATCAAAAACACGCTCATCCAAAACGTCGCTGTCAGCGCCATGTGCCGTGCCCTGCGTAAAGGTCACTACCTGAAAACGTTTGGCGTATCGATTCACAAGCCACTGACGGACACGCACTCGCGTCCACGGGATCAGGAGAATGATGCCGCAGGTGTCGGTCAGTAATCCGGGCGTCAACAACATGGCTGCGGCAAACGCAATCAGGATTCCATCGATCGCTTCGCCCCCGGGCACGCGGCCCTGAGCAATCGCGGTTTGGAAATTACGGATCGCCTGTGAACCTTGGCGCGCGGCAAGCATTGACCCGCAAACACCGGTCAAGATGACAACGGCAATCGTCGTCGGAATTCCCGTTGCATCCGCAAACCGAAGCAGCAGATACAATTCGGCCAACGGCACCACTAAAAACAGAATCAATAATCGTCCCAACATCAGCGTCGTATCTCGCTCCGTGCGTAAGTGATCTTGTAAAGTCTGCGAGCTGAAAAATGATTCATTCGTCAAGCTACCTGGCAAACGCCGTCAACTCTGGTTCATACTATCGCTTCCCCGCGTTCACCGTTCCCCACCGAGCAATCTAATGACTTCTTTTCCCGCAAAATGTTTTTCGCTCGCCGCATTCGTCCTCGCCGCATTCGTCCTCGCCGCATTCGTCCTCGCCGCATTCGTCCTCGCCAGCGTTGTCGTGATTGCGTCCGTCGCACCGACGATCGCCTTGGCTGACGAATCGGCATCGAACGCTTCGGAAGCGTCTCCCACCAAACCACTCCGAGGCATGCTGGTCACTGGCGGTTGTTGCCACGACTACGACGCACAAAAGGTCATCATCACCGAGGGGTTGGCTCAGCGTCTAGGAAACATCGAGTGGACGATTCATCAATACGGCGAAGCGAAAGACTCTCGCGCCGAAGCTTACGATAACGCGGACTGGGCCAAAGGCTATGACATCGTCGTTCACAACGAATGCTTTGGTGCGATGAATGACGGCGCGCTGGTCGAGCGAATCGTTGCGGGGCACCGCAAGTACAACGTACCCGCGATCTTCATTCATTGTTCGATGCATTCCTATCGCACGTCCAGCGCCGCTGAGTCATGGCGTGAATTCATCGGCGTCACTTCGACGTTTCACGAAAAAGGCAAACGCCCTTTGACGGTCATCCCGACCGAAGACGGAAAGAACTCGGGCTTGGTGAAGCCGCTTGGCGACAGTTGGGAAACGCCCAACGGTGAGCTTTACGTGATCACCAAAGTTTGGCCTGGAACCGACGTTCTCGCGACCGCCTACAGCACCGAACAGGAATCGGATCAACCTGTCATTTGGACTCGTGAGGAGCAAGGCGTGCGTGTGTTTGGAACGACGCTGGGTCATCACAATGAAACCGTTCGCAGTGAACCATGGCAAGCGATCGTCAGCGACGGCGCGAAGTGGGCGATGGGAAAGTAGTTCAATGCCGTTGAGACAAATGCGTAACGCGGTGTTCAGGAGGCGAAACAGTTGAGACAACGGTTCTAATATGGATAAAGACAATCTCAACATGATCGTTACCGAAACGACCTGCCAAACAGGAAGCAGCGGAAACTTGTTCGCGCGTTGGTGGGTGCCAACGCAGACATCGGTCAAGGGCTGCGTCGTGATAGTCCATGGTCTGGGTGAACATAGCGGACGTTATGCATCGCTGGCCAATGAACTCGCAAGCGATGGTTGGGCGTCCATCGCAATGGATCTTCCAGGCCACGGCAAATCGCCGGGACGTCGCGGTCATGCGTCGAGCTACGTGGGCCTGCTAAAAGACATTCATGCGGTGCGGCGGACAGCGACGAATCGCTTTCCCGGTCTACCGCAAATCCTGCTCGGACACAGCATGGGAGGCAATCTCGCCGTCAACTATGTCCTCCGTCAATCTGAGCTGACGCAACCAAATCCGCCGCTGTCCGGCTTGGTGCTCAGTGGGCCCATGTTCTTGCCCAGCAACCCACCCACTCGAACACAGATTTTTGCCGCTTGGGCAACGGGTTATCTGATTCCTTGGTTTACCGTTCGCGCTCCCGTCGACACATCAAAACTATCGCGAAACCCGGACACCTTAACGGCGCTGAAGAAAGACGAACTCAATCACAATCGCATCTCCGTCTACCTGGCGACGCAGCTTCTCGCTCAAGGTCGATTCGCGCTCGATCAAGCGAGCAAGATTGCAATTCCGACGCTTGTGATGCACGGTGAAGCTGATCCGATCACCAGTTTTCGCGCGACCGAATCGTTTGCGATCCGCGGAGGTGAGGGTGTGAAGTTTGTTTCCTTTACTGGCATGCTGCACGAGATCTTTCACGAGACCGAAGCAGAATTAGTTTTTCAAACGCTGCATGATTGGTTAAAGCCATTCACCGAAAGTCAAGCTTGATGAGATCTGAGCGCATTGATGATGAGTGGAACGATGACCCGTCGGATGAAGATGAAGGTCCCGATGGCGATGACGACTTTGACTACGAGGAGTTTGTAGAGAATGAATTTGGCGGCGGTCACACACGAACCGCGTACTCTCCGTTGATCAAGATCACGGCACTCGTTCTGTTGTTTCTTTTCGTGGTCCTTGCCTTTTTCCAACTCGGGATTTAACTCGTGACGATTGACGCTGAACCCGACGTCGATCCTGACGGGCTGAGTGCTTGCGAAACGCTTGCTCAAACTCGCCCGTTCGCACTGATCCGATACTTCTCCGCGACCGAATCCACGAACAGCCAAGCGCTGGCCGATTTGGACCAGCATGAATCACCCGCAACACCAAGACTCTATCTCGCCGATTCACAAACCGCAGGTCGGGGACGCCATGGCCGAACCTGGGTTTCCGATCCTGGCACACTGACGTTTTCTTTGGTGATCCCGCGCCTCGCCTATCAGCGACAAGGCGATTCCAAATCGTTGACCGCACCGGTTTCAATCGCCATCGGCGTCGCCATCGCTCGTACGATTGACCATCTAGCCGCTCCATTTTCGGCGAGGCTGAAGTGGCCTAACGACGTCTATCTCAACGATCGCAAAGTCGCTGGCATCTTGATTGAAACCGCTCCGCGTCAACACGATGCGCTGGTTGTCGGCGTGGGGCTGAACGTCGCCACCAAGCTAAAAGATACCGATGCGATGATCGAGTCGTCCGCGATTTCGATTTGCGAATTAACGCAGCGCTACCCGCATCGATATCAGTGGCTTGGCGAGTGCATTGACCAGATTTTTGATGCGTTGGACCAATGTCAACAATCGCCGCATGAGACCATTGAAGAACAACGTCGACGGTGCGTGCTTCGCGGCCAGATGATCCGGTACTGCGTTGCGGACCAGTGGTTGCAGGGTCAATGCGAGGGCATTGACGATCAAGGATCGCTGCTGGCAAGAACAGGCCAAACTCTCCATCGTCTAAACAGCGGAGAGGTTCAACGCGTGCGAGGGCTAAGGTAACGCTTTTTCCAGACCGATTCTCATTGAGCCTTTGTTGCCCAAACGACCGCGTTTCGAAGCAATTGCTGAAACGGCGCGGTCGCGAAATCACCGGCGGCTCCGAGCGATGAGTAAAACGAGCGGCCACCATCAACTCGCTCGAATGTCCAAGCAACCGGCTCGGCGGCCTTTCCTTCAACCACTCCTTCGATTACCACCTTGGCTTTCGCATTCACCGGAGACACGATGTAAAGCGATCCGCTTGAGGTTAGTTCGTTCGCGTTGATGCCTTTCAAAATCGGATGATCAGACTTGTCGACGACCGACAGCGTTGCGACTTTGTCATTGCCATAATGATTGGTGTAGCCTCCACCAAACACCTCCGCATCGAACGCTGGCCAATCCGCGGAGCCGCTGGGGACATCGCCTTTGCGTAGTGAAAACGCATGGCTTGCGGTTCGAATGCCAATCACCGGCTTACCGCTTGTAACAAAATTGCGAATCACTTCGAGATGCTTGGTCGGCGGTGTTCGGCGGCGCACTGAAACGAGCATCGCATCGGCTTCGGGGAGCATTTCGATTCCAGGAAACGCATCGGGATTGTCTTCGCTTCCAAAGAACATGCTGATCCGGTGGTCACGGCGCAAGTGATCTTCGACGAATCGAGGCAGCGTGATTTCTGTTTGGTACTCGGGTTCATTGATCAAAAGTGCAAGGTGAGGACGTTTATCCGCCGCGAAACGGAACGTCTTGCCGCCGACAAACTGGTCACTCGTCAGCGTCGGACAGACGAAACGTTCGATGTGATCGATGATCAAATCGGTGCCCGAGAAATGGCTGACAAACGGTTTCGCCGCCGGGTTGTACATCGTGTCCGTCATGTCTCGCATCAACGCGACGTTCATGCCGGCAAGTTTCATGCGACGGAGCCCAAAGGGACGACCGAGGACGCACATGTTGGTATGCACACCAGCGAGAATCACATGCTCGATTCCATGATCGTTGATCAAGTTCCAAATCTCTTTGCCATCATCGCTGATATAGTCGGCCTGCGGATCGATCTGGATCAAATCGATTTGTTGGCGCCATGGTTGCTTGACGTTTCGACCTTCGGATGCGAGTTGTTTCTCCCACTTTGCGTGTTCTTCTGGTGTGTCGTCTTCACCTCCATCGGTTTGATCGATCGGATACGCGGCCGCCTCTTCAGCCGGGATCTGGTAACACCACTTTGAAATGTCCGTGGGGTACTCGGTTGCCGCCGGTGCGTCTTTGGCACGCTGGCGGCCAGGATGTTCCGCGTATGCGTTCATGCATCCGCTGGGCGAATGAACGATCGTGGCACCGCGTTGACGTGCGTCGTTGAGGACCTCATTGAGTCGGGGAGCGAACTCCTTTTCACGTTGCACCGCGCGATAGCAGTGATGGGAATCCCACATGTCACAAACAATGATTGCTGTTTTGTTGGCATCCCAAGCTTCGTCCCGCTCGAGCCGATGGTATCGCGCCGAATCGGGTTTAGTTTCAACTTGATGGCGAAGTTGAACTTGGAAACGCTCTTGGGCTTGCGTCGCGGAGACGAATGCGAAGGTGAGAGCGAAGGTTAATGTTAAGACTGCGGTTTTCATAAAGTCGCACTCGTTCGGTGGGATATGAAGAGGAATTGCATGGCGGGTTTTTGGTCGCGGCGAGAACACATTCGCGGCGGAAGGCGTGCATCTTACCCCATCGGACGCTCCGAATTGTGAGGGAGAGGTTTTTGGCTCGCCTCAAGGTTACACTGATGGTCCCGCCTTGACCCAACCTGTAACCCGCCTGCTGTCTCTCCTGGAGCTTCTCCGATGTTGATTGCATTTCGCGCGACTTGGAACCCTTTGATTTTATATTTTACGGTGCTGTTATATTCCACGGTGCTGTTATTCTGTGGAACGGCTCGCGGCGAGGACTTGAAAGCATCGACGCTGCGGATCGGTACTGCCGCAGTCGACATTACGCCGCGGCTGGGCACATCGATGGCGGGATATTATTCGCCCCGAGGGGCCGATGGGGTTCATGATCCGTTATTCGCAAAAGCCGTTGTGTTGAATGACGGCGAAACTAAGCTTGCCATCGTGTCACTCGACCTGATCAAGACGACTCACGCCGTCGTTGAGAAAGCTCGAAAGCTGATTGCCGAACAGATGTCATTGCCGCCAGATGCCGTGATGATCTCCGCCACACATTCTCATACCGGTCCGGTCATACCCACGGGATCGGCGCGGGAAGATGACTTTGGTGGCACGTCGCCTCAAGTCACTGAATATGTCGACAAGCTGCCCCAGTGGATCGCTCAAGCCGTCGCCAGCGCGGATCAGGAATTACAGCCGATCGAGGCGTCAATGACGGTCGGCCAATGCAAAGGCATCGCATTCAATCGCCGCTTTTTTATGCAAAGCGGTAAGGTCGCATGGAATGCGGGCAAGTTAAATCCGCTAATCGTTCGTGCCGCGGGACCGGTGGATGAAGACCTTCCGACGTTGCTTTTCACAAACGCAAAAGGTGTTCGACAGGCTGCGTTGTTGAACTACAGCATCCATTTGGATACCGTCGGCGGTACGGAGTTCTCGGCAGACATTCCCGGGCATGTTTCGCGGATGCTTGCCGACGCCATCTCGCCTGATTTTTTTACGCTTTACCTCACCGCGTGTTGCGGTGACGTCAATCATATCGACGTCAGTCTCGGCGGAAAACAAAAGGGCCACGAGGAGTCAACTCGCATTGGAACCTTGCTTGCCGCTGAGACGCTTCGCGCCTTTGATCAGACCACGCCCCTGACGAATGTTCGCTTGTCATACGCATCACAGCGTTTGCAGTTGCACGCATATCCGGTATCGGACGAAGAGATCGAGACCGCGAAACGAGTGCTCGACAAACGTCGTTCTGGCGTAAAGCCAGAACCGTCGTTTCGTGAATTAGTTGCCGCGTATCGTGCCATTGATATCGCCGAGCGGAAACGAGAGCCTTGGGACGTCGAAGTGCAAGTATTCACGATCGGGAATCATGCGGCGATCGTCAGTTTGCCTGGTGAGATCTTTGTTGAGTTGGGGATGTCGATCCGTCAAGGTTCGCCGTTCCCGATCACCGGCGTTGCGGAATTGGCAAACGGCAGCATCGGGTATGTGCCCAATCGAGTGGCTTATCCGCAGGGCGAGTACGAGGTCCTGAGCGCGCGATGTGCGCAAGGTTCAGGTGAAATATTGGTCGATGCTGCGCTTGAGATGCTCAGCACTCTTTACCGCAATGAGGCTTCACGCGAATGATTCGATTTTCAACTCCGCTGATTACGGTGTCTCTGATGCGTCAACGATACTGCTTGTGTTTGGCTTTGCTGTTGACGAGCGTTCACGCAAGTGCCGACGGACCGCTCAATGTTTCCGACTCCGTTGCCGCGATGGCAACGCATCCGGGCTGGCGAACCGCGATCGTTGCTCATGAGCCCGTGGTGATTGATCCTGTGGCGATTCGAATCGATCGACATCACCGCATGTGGGTCGTCGAAATGTCAGACTATCCCACCGGTCCCAAACCGGGCGTAGCTCCGATCGGTCGAGTTCGCTTGCTCGAAGACCGTGATCACGATGGCACGTATGAGTCCGCGACAACGTTTGCTGATTCGCTATTGTTTCCAACCGGCGTTCAGCCCTGGCGCGACGGAGCAATCGTAACGCTTGCGGGAAAAATCGTTTGGATGCGTGATGAAGATGGCGACGGTATGGCGGAGCATCAAGAAGTTTGGTTTGAGGGGTTTGCGGAAGACAACAGCCAACTGCGCGCGAACCATCCGGTGCTGGGGCCAGACGGGATGGTCTACGTCGCCGGTGGACTGCGTGGCGGCAAGGTGCGAGCGAAAAGCGATCGATTCGACCCAGGTGTTGGTGAGTTGGATCTTCGTGACAGCGACTTCTTTTTTGATCCCGATGGTGGCCGATGGGGTTCTGTGATTGGTACCAGTCAATTCGGGACGACGATCGATGATTACGGTCGTCGTATCGGCTGCAGCAATCGAAACCCTGCGATGTACACGTTGCTTGATGAATCCGTGATCGCGCGTGATCCATTGCTGACGCGGCGCGATGCCATTTTCGATATCGCTCAGTCGGGCGAAGCGTCTCGCGTTTATCCGCGAGCAGAGGCATGGACAACCAGCAATTTGCACAGCGGCCAGTTCAGCGCCGCTTGCGGAGTCGCGGCGCCGGGTTGGTTGGGTGATGATGACGGCGCGGAGTTCCTGCTCGTTTGCGAGCCAACCGGCTACCTCGTCCAGCGTCAAAGGTTCCGCAAAGACGGAGCGGTTTGGAAAACGAGCCGCGATGAAAACACCAATGAGTTTTTGGCGTCCACCGACCGATGGTTTCGACCGGTGGATATTGTCGCTGGTCCGCAAAACGCAGTCTTCGTTGCCGATATGTATCGCGCCGTGATCGAGCATCCCGATTGGGCGCCGCAAGAGTTGAAAAACCGCCCTGACACTTGGGATGGAAATGACCGAGGACGGATTTGGAGGGTTTCGCAAGAGCGAGAAACGTCGCAAAAAGCAACGCGTGAGCCTGATCCTAGCGGTAAACTCGAGGTGAGCTGGCTGGGGCATTCCAATCCCTGGGTCCGCGAAATCGCATCCCAATATTTTCATGAGCGGGAGGGCGAAGAGGTTGCCAAAACGATGCGAAGTGTGATTGCTGATTCTTCGGCTCCTCCGACAGCAGTCGCCCGCGCGGCGCATCGCTTGGTCGCAGGTGATGAGCTTGACGACGCGTCGTTGCAGACGTTGCTCGGTCATGAGCAACCACGTCTGAAAGTTCTTGGCATCTCGTTGCTAACCACTTCGCAAACCCTTCATGACCGTTTGGAAAAACTTGCGAACGATGAGGATGCTGCGGTACGACTTGCGGTCGCGGCATCGTTGGCGGCAAGCGAAAATGCGACGCCCGAGGTGATCAATTCAATCATCACCATCACGCGACTCGATGGTGATCAACTTGCGGCTGAGAAAGTACTCGGCAGCGTCGACGCAAAATTACTCGCCAAGTTGTGTGAACGATCCGTGGGTGACATGGAACTTGAGACACGCTTGGTTCGGCACTGGTGGACGCGATGGGCCATCGTTTCACCGGACCAGTCGCTTGCGATGTTGATGGCTGGACCATCAGACGTCTCTGTGACGTCAAAGTCCGCCACGCCAAAACATCAACAGCGAACCGTTGCCTGCTTCGATGGATGGCTTCAAGGGAACGCAGCCAGCGGTGCGGGCAAGTTAAGCCAAAAAGCCATTGCCGAGATCCTTGGGCCGGCACGTTTGAACGCGCTGCGCGGAAGCGCATCTCGTACGGCGGTCGATCCACAAGTCGCAGACGAATTCCGTGTTTGGGCGATTCGTGGTGCGGCTGCGCTTGGTCAATTGCCTGAGGCGTTTTGGCAACTGCTTGAGGCGGAGCAATCGGTTGAAGTGCGTGTCGCGGCCGCATCCGCTTGGTTCGCGAATGATTCAGATGCGTTTTGCAAATGGTTGGACGAGCGACTTCCGGAGTTGCCACCTTCAATCCGTGCGCGTGCGATTGAGTTGGTCGTTTCCAAGCCAGCGAGCACGACTTGGCTGCTTGATCGGATCGAGTCTGGTCAGTGGCGACCATCGTTGGTTCCTCCTCAAGTTGGCACGAGGTTGATCAGTCATCGCGACGCAGCGATCGGTGGTCGTGCGAAAAAGCTATTTGCGACGTCGAGTGATCGGGCTGAAACGATCATGCGATACGCATCGGTGCCAGCGTTTCAACAGGTCATGGACTCAGCCGACTCGCATGCGGGTAAACGAATCTTCGCACAGGCATGTGCGGCTTGTCATCAAATCGATGGAGTTGGAGTCAATGTCGGTCCCGATATCAGCGACAGTCGAACGAAGACTCCTGAAGCGTTGTTGACCGCGGTCCTGGATCCCAATGCCGCGATCGATGCGGCGTTTCTGCAGTACTTAGCGCTGACGACCGATGGACGAGTGATCGACGGACTGCTTTCAGATGACAAACCTGAAGGTGTGACGCTGCGTCGTCAGGGAGGTGAAAATGTGTTGGTGCCGCGTGATGAGTTGGAGAAATTGCAGGCGACGGGAGTCAGTCTGATGCCCGATGGCTTTGAACGATTGATCAACGAGAACGACATGGCCAATCTGATCGCTTATCTCAAAAATTGGCGTTACCTATCGTCGAGCAAACCATGATGATCGAGTCGAGAACGTCATCGAGCAGCGTCATCACGTGTTTTTAAACTTGGCTCTTCCGCAAACTCTGTGGGTACAAACCCGCTCAAAACCGAGTTTGCATCAGCAAATGTCTTCATTGTTGAGCGAAAACATCAAGGTTGGAAGTCACTTTCAGTT
>Ga0105052_10003743_pt1 | contig 17297 bp, 20 predicted proteins | sample FRY03_FD_78094 | JGI IMG/M metagenome (GOLD analysis project Ga0105052, IMG submission 78094) | Freshwater microbial communities from Lake Fryxell liftoff mats and glacier meltwater in Antarctica - FRY-03 | ecosystem: Environmental > Aquatic > Freshwater > Ice > Glacier meltwater ... | reverse complement strand
TGGTGGGGGTGTGGGGGGGGGGGGGAAGGGGGTGTGGGGGTGGGTGGGGGGGAAAGGGGGGGGTGGGGGGGGGTGGGAAAAGAGGAGGGGGGGGGGGGGTGGGGGGGGGGGGGTGGGTGGTGGGGGAGGGGGGGGGGGTGCGGGGGATGGGGGGGTTGTGCTGCGCATTGCTGGGGGGGCTGAAGGGGGTGGTCTATGTGGAGTGGAGTGCGCGGGGGCGGAGGGAGTTGGGGTGGGGGCGGTATCTGTGTTTCGGGCTGGGTTGGTTTGGGATGAATCCGGGGGCCTTTGCACGGAGCGAGGAGGGGCTGGAGTGGCGGAGTCACCTGCGGGTGGGGCTGGGGTGTGTGGTGGCGGGGACCGTGTTGGCCATGGGGGTGCGGCAGGTGCCGGGGGTGCCGCTGGTGTTTGTCTTCGTGCCGATGAGCATCGGATTTCACTATGGGGCGCTGCGGGTGTTGGCGGCGTTCTGGCGGGGAAGGGGGAATCCGGTGCGGGTCTTGTTTCGGAATCCGCTGCGGACGACGGGGCTGGCGGACTTTTGGGCGAAGCGATGGAATCTCGGGTATTCGGAGATGATGGCGCGGGTGGTGAAGCGTCCTCTGGAGGCGGTGGTGCCGCGGGTGGTGGCGGAGTGGGCGGTGTTTCTGGTGTCGGGCTTGTTGCACGAGGTGGCGATCACGCTGCCGGTGGGGGCGGGGTATGGCGGGCCGACGGCTTACTTTCTGCTGCAGGGACTGGCGCTGCGGTTGGAGCGGCGGGGCTGGCCGCTTTGGCTGCGGCGGGTTTGGGTGGCGCTGTGGGTGATCGGGCCGCTGGGCTTGCTGTTTCCGAACGAATTTTTTGAGGAGGTCATCTTGCGATGCCTCCATGTGCTGCCGGAGTTGATGATGAACCACTAGGAAGGATGAACTGATGAAACGACGAATTGTGATTGCCGGAGTGACGGGATTTTTGGGGCGGTATTTGGCCCGCTATCTGATGGGGGGCGGGGATGAGGTGATCGGGTTGGTGCGTCGTGAGGGAACTGCGCCGGGGGGGGTGCGGGAAGTGCTGTGGGATGGGGTGACACTGGGGGGGTGGGGGGAGGCCCTGGATGGGGCGGACGTGCTGGTGAACCTGGCGGGGCGGAGTGTGAACTGCCGGTATGATGCGCGGCATCGGGCGGAGATCATGGAGAGTCGGACGGCGTCGACGGGGATTTTGGGGGATGCGATTTCGTTGGCGAAGAAGCCGCCGCGGGTTTGGATCAACAGCAGCACGCTGACCATCTATCGGCATGCGGAAGATGGGCCGCAGGATGAGGCGAGCGGGGAATTGGGGGTTGGATTTTCGGTGGAGGTGGCGAAGGCGTGGGAGAAGGCATTTTTTGGAGCGCGGGTTCCGGGGGTGGTGCGGAAGGTGGCCTTGCGGACCTCGATGGTGCTGGCGAATGAGCCGGGGACCGTCTTTGCGGTGCTCTGGCGGCTGGTGAAGTGGGGGTTGGGGGGACGGATGGGGGATGGGCGGCAGCGGGTGAGTTGGGTGCACATCGACGACTTTTGCCGGGCGGTGGAGTGGGTTATGGAGCGGGACGAGTTTGAGGGGGTGGCCAATCTGGTGGCTCCCGAGGTGCCCCGCAATGGGGAGTTCATGGCGGCATTGCGGGGTCGGGCGGGAGTGCCGGTGGGACTGCCGGCAGCCCGCTGGATGCTGGAGGGAGGGGCTTGGGCGCTCCGGACGGAGACGGAATTGGTGACCAAGAGTCGTTGGGGGGTGGCTCGGCGACTGTCGGAGCACGGATTCCGGTTTCGGTGGCCTCGATTGGAGGGGGCGCTGGCTGATTTGGCCCCGGGGAGGGGGAGGGTCATGGTCGGGGTGGCGAAAAAGTTGACTTCTCCGGAATGAATTCTTTGTTGATCCGTCCCTAATGGCATAGAATCAACTGCGGGAAGCGTGGTTGCGTGAAATCAGGTGTTCCGGAAAGTCATGGCCCAGTTCGGAAAGCAAGAGCAAGGCGTCAAGATCCTGATTATATTGGGATGCTTGGTGATCCTGATTGCCGGCCTGAAGGCGGCGGCGGGATTCTTTGTGCCGGTGCTGTTGGCGTTTTTCATCGCGACGGTGAGTTTCCCGATCACAACCTGGCTGCGGGTGCACAAGGTGCCGCGGTTTTTCGCGGTGTTGATCACGGTGTTGGTCGATTTCCTGTTCTTGGCAGTGATCGTGGTGAGTGCGGTGGGTTTGATGGGGGATTTGCAGACGAAGTGGGAGACGAAGTATCAGCAGTTGACCAACCAGCGGATCGACGATGCCACGGAGTGGGCGGCGGGATATCTCATCGAATGGATCAGTTGGGAGGAGCGGGTGAACGAACCTGTTGCAGAGCCATGGACCGAGGGGCAGAAGTTGGCCGAAGCGAGATCGATGGTGGAGACCTACGTGACGGACGACCTCAAGAAGTCGCTGTCGGGGATCAATATGGCCGTCATCGTGGATGTGAGCACCAACGTGGTGGGGCGGGTGGCCTCATTTTTGGGGACGGCGTTCGTGGTGATTATTTTGACGGTCTTCATGCTGACCGAGGCGCGGATGTTCGGGCGGCGTTTGAATGCGATTTGTGAGGCGCGGGGGCCGAACATTCAGCGCATGTTGACCGCGACGCAGGGGATTCAGCGTTATCTGGGGATCAAGACGGCGGTGAGTTTCACGACGGGCTTTCTGGCGGGCTTCCTTTGTTGGGCGGCGGGGTTGGATTTCTTTTTGTTGTGGGGGATCATCGCCTTTGCGTTGAACTACATTCCGGTGGTTGGTTCAATCGTGGCGGGGATTCCGCCGATGTTCCTGGCGTTCCTGGCCTTGGGTTGGCCGAGTGCGGTGGCGGTGGGGATCGGCTATGTGGCGATCAACATTTTTCTGGGGAACTTTGTGGAGCCGATGTTGATGGGGCGCCGCTTCGGGCTTTCGACTTTGGTGATCATCGGATCGGTGCTGTTTTGGGGCTGGGTTTGGGGGCCGGTGGGGATGCTGCTGGCGGTGCCGTTGATGATGTTGCTGAAGGTGGTCCTGGAGAACAGCTATGAGTTCCGTTGGCTGTCGGTGGCGATCAGCAAGGAGGATCGGCAGAACAAGGATGACGAGGCCTTGATCAAGGAAGCGGTGGAGATCGCGGAGACCATGGAGATGCCCAAAGGTGTGGCCACGGAGGGCGGATCGGGCTCGTGAGACGAGCAAACGAAGGGGTGAGCATGGAACGATTTCAGAAAGTGGCCCTGGCGGCCTTGGTATCGTTGTTTGTGCTGATTTTTGTGGGGGCGGTGGTGCGGGTGACGGGATCGGGTATGGGGTGTCCGGACTGGCCGACCTGTTGGGGGTGTTGGATACCGCCGCGGGCGGTGGAGCAGTTGGATTTTGAGAAGCTGGATTTGGAGAAGTTCCGGCGGAAGGCGGAGCGGGCGGGACGGGATCCGGCGACGATCACGCGGGAGTCGTTGCGGGAGGAGTTCAATCCGGTGCACACGTGGGTGGAGTATGTGAACCGGCTGTGTTCCTTGCCGGTGGGATTTTTTTCCCTGGCGACCTTCGTGGGAGGATTTTTTCAATGGCGGCGGGGGAGGAAATTGGTGGGAGTGACTGCGGCGGTATCGTTGTTCGTGGTGTTGCTCAATGCGTGGATGGGGGCGAAGATAGTTTACAGTGGGTTGAAGCCCGGGGTGATCACGACGCACATGGCGTTGGCGATGTTGTTGGTCTGCCTGTTGGTGTTCGTGGCCTGGGCGGGGACGGAGCGGCAGTGGCGGAAGGGGTTTGCGGGATCGGCGAAGGGTTTGCGCTGGTTGGTGGGCGGATTGTTGGTGCTGACCATTGTGGAAGGAGTGATGGGGTCGCAGGTGCGGGAGGTGACCGATGTGTTGGCAAAGTCGCACTATGGTGAGGCGCGGGGGGAGTGGATCGGGGAGTTGGAGGAGCGGGCGGTGTATTTGGTGCACCGGAGCTTTTCCTGGTTGATCGTGTTGGGGACGATCGGTTTTTTACTGATGGGGAGGCGGGGGTTGGCGGGTGGGTTGGGGTGGTTGGAGAAGGGGATCGCGGGGATGGTGGGGGCGATGATGGTGATGGGGTTGGTGTTGGCGCAGGTGGGGATACATCCCGTGGTGCAGGTGCTGCATGTGGGGGTGGCGGCGATCCTGGTGGGGGCCTTGTGTCTTTGGTTGCTCGCCTCGTCGCGGGAGAGGGGCTAAAGAAGGTTGCGAATGGGATTCGGACCAGCAGGCGCCCAGGCGCGACGGACGTTCAAGCTCGACACGATTCGGGCGGTGCCGAACGGTTTTTTGGAGACGCTGAGCATCACCTTTGCGGTGGTGATCGCGGTGCGGGTGTTTGATGCGCCGTGGCGGGCAAAGGCCTGGTTGGTGGCGGCACCGAGCCTGGGATTGTTTCTGAGCCTGTTCATGGTGCAGTTGGTGCGGCGGACGGGGTGGTCGGTGAATGTGGCCTCGGCGGGGATCTGGGTGGCTTCGGCGGTCTGTTTGGTCATTGCGGCGATCTGGGATGACTCGCTGGTGGTATTTCTCTCGGCGGTGGGAGTGGCGCTGCTGGGGTTGACGTTGGCGGTGCCGTTGATGGCGCAGATTTACCGGCGGCACTATCCGGGGGCGAACCGGGGGCGGCTGTTTGCGACGAGCGGAGTGGTGCGCAAGGTGGCGGCGATCGCGGTGGCGGCCTCCTTTGGCTGGGTGCTGCGGCAGGATCTTGGCGCGTATCGCTGGCTGCTGGTGATCTATGGGGCGGCGTGCGTGTGGATGGCGGCCTGTGTATTCCGGATGGACCCGGTGCATTTGGATCGATCCAAGCGGGTGCGGTTGTTTGCGGCGTTTTCGCATGTGAAGACGGACCGATCCTTTCGCAATTTGCTCATTTCGTGGATGATCCTGGGTTTTGGCAACCTGCTCTGCTTTTCGCTGTTCGTGGAGTATGTCTCGAATCCGGAGTATGGGTATCAGTTTGACGAGTTGACCATTGCGACCATCACGGGAGTCATTCCGGAGGTGATGTTCCTGATTTTCGTGATTGGCTGGGGGGTGATCTTCGACCGGATGAATTTCTTTTTGGTGCGCACGGTGATCAACCTTCTGTTTGCGGCGGGGATCCTCTTTTATTTCGTGGGGGACGGGGTGTGGGCCTTGTGTGTGGGGATTGCCCTGCATGGGATTGCGCGGGCAGGGGGCAATGTGGCGTGGAGTTTGTGGGTGACGAAGTTTGCGAAGGGGGAGCATGTGGCGGAGTACATGAGTGTGCACACCTTCCTGACGGGGACGCGGGGGATCATCGCGCCGTTCATCGCCTTTCCGCTGGTGCAGAGTCAGGGGCCGGAGACGATCGGGCTGATCGGGGCGGGGTTGATTTTGGCGGCGACGGTGATTATTTTTCCGTCGATCGGCTGGAAGGCGGAGCGGAAGGAGAAGGAGCCGGTGGATCCGGATCCGCGGGTGGGGTGAGGAGGAGAACGCGGAACCCGGAGCCCGGAACCCAGATGAGAGCGGACAGAGGGCGGAATGATCAGCTGAGGCCGAGGGCTTCGGTGGGGGAGGTGGTGGGAAGGTTGTGGGCGATGCCGACGGGGGGGCAGGTGAGTTTGCCGTGGGCGATGTTGACGGCGGTGAGGAGTTCGGGGCGGTCGAGGCAGGCGCCTTGGAGGCCGCGTTCGGCGAGGAGGTGGGTCCAACGGTGGGTGGCGTTGTTGAGGGCCTGGGTGGCGGTGCGGGCGTAGGCGCCGGGCATGTTGGCGACGCAGTAGTGGAGGACGTCCTCCTCGAAGTAGGTGGGGTCCTCGTGGGTGGTGGGGCGGCTGGTTTCGGCGCAGCCGCCCTGGTCGATGGCGATGTCGACGAAGACGCTGCCGGGCTGCATTTGTCGGAGCATGTCGCGGGTGATGAGTTTCGGTGCGGCGGCGCCGGGGACGAGGACGGCACCGATGATGAGGTCGACGCGGGGGAGTTGTTCGGCGAGGTTGGCTTCGGTGGAGTAGAGGGTGTGGGCGCCTTCCATGGTGATGTCGAGGAAGCGCATGCGTTCGATATCGACCTCGAGGATGGTGACATCGGCGCCGATGCCGGCGGCGACGCGGGCGGCGTTGATGCCGGCGCTGCCGCCGCCGAGGACGATGACGCGGCCGGGCGCGACGCCGGGGACGCCGCCGAGGAGGATGCCGCGGCCGCCGCGGTGTTTGGCGAGGTGGTAGGAGCCGACGATGGCGGACATGCGGCCGGCGATTTCGCTCATGGGTTCGAGGAGCGGGAGGCGGCGGTTGACCTCGAGGGTTTCGTAGGCGAGAGCGGTGCAGCCGGAGGCCATGAGGGACTCGGTGAGGGGTTTGGAGGCGGCGAGGTGGAGGTAGGTGAAGAGGACGTGTTGGGGGCCGAGGCGGGCGATCTCCTCGGGTTGTGGTTCCTTGACCTTGACGATGAGTTGGGCCTCGCTGAAGACGGCGGCGGCGTCGGGGAGGAGTTCGGCACCGGCGGCGGCGTAGAGGGGGTCGGGATAGGAGGCTCCGTCGCCGGCCCCGGCCTGGACGACGACGCGGTGGCCGCGGCGGACGAGTTCGGCCACGGCGGAGGGGATGACGCTGACGCGGTGCTCCTGAACTTTGATTTCCTTGGGGACTCCGATGATCATGCCTGGAATGATGAGGGGGCGGGGTGGCGAAGACGACCAGAAAGAGAGGCATTCCAGCTTGCCCGAGGCGACGGATCGGGCATACTCCGGCCCTCGTCAGCGAGAATGGCCAGCTTAGCTTCAATGGTAGAGCGCCTCACTTGTAATGAGGATGTTATCGGTTCGAGCCCGATAGCTGGCTCAAAAACCCCTTGTTTTTTAGGGTTTCACTTAACGCAAAATTACCTAATAACCCTTAATTTATTGACCGTTACTGCGATAAGTGCGACGGTCGGGCCATGCCAAGACGCCCATCCCTGACCCCAAAGCAGGATCCCACCAAGGCCGGGACAGGCTCCCACTGGTACGTCACCACCCCCGGTTCCATGACCCCCGACGGGAGCCTCAGGCGCTCCTACTTCCCGTCGGAGAAGGATGCCGACAAGTTGGCAAAGAAGCTCCGCGCACAATACGCCGCCGGGATCCGCCACGCCGCGATTGATCCGATCTTAGCTAGGGATGCCGCATCCGCCGCCGAGCTGCTCAAGGGGTTGGGAGTGAGCCTCACCGATGCTGCCCGCGCCTATGCCGAGCGGGTCCGGGCGACCGGCACCACCGAGACCTTCCGCGAGCGTTACGACAAGTTCCTGGCGGCCAATGAGATGGATTGGTCGAATCGCTACCGCCGCGACATGGAGAAATTGGCCGACAAGCTCCCTCCCGAGTTCATGAAGCGCCGGGTGGCCGAGATCACCGAGGCGAACATTCAGGAAGCGGCGGGATTCCGCGCGACGGGAGCGACCGCCATCGACACCCGCGCCCGACATATCCGCGCCGCCATCGCCAGCAAGCCCAAGCCCCGGAAGCGGCGGGAGGTGAAGATATTCTCCGCTGACCAAGTGACCGCCCTGCTCGGTTCCTGCAAGACCAAGGAGGAGACCCGCGCCGTTGCGCTCATGCTCTTTGCCGGGGTCCGGCCCGACGCCGAGGACGGGGAGCTGGTGAAGTTGACGTGGGAAGACGTTACCGCCGCCCACATTTATGTATCCGAAAAGGCAAGCAAGACCGGAGCGGAACGATTGATCCCGATTCGCCCCCGCCTTCGTCGCTTGCTCGAGGGCCACCCGAAGACCGGGAAGATTGTCCCGGCGCAATGGAGGAAGACGATTCAGCGGATCCGCAAGGACGCCGGGATCGACGGAAGCATCTATCAAGACGGAGCCCGCCACACCTTCGCCTCCAATCACCTTGTCGCATTCGGGGAGGACGCGACCAAGGACGCGATGGGCCACACCGCCGAAAGCCGGACCCTCTTTAAATTCTACCGCCGCGCCATCACCGCCGAGGCCGGGGCCACTTACTTCAAAATAACGACATGAGAAAGCCCAAGAAAATCGGTCCATGTGAATCTTCGACCTCAGAAGATTTTCGGCCTTTCCACAACCCAACGTCCGAACTCTTCCGATCCTCTCTGGATGTTTCTGTTGAAGACATGCCGATCTTGCCGGAAATCGTTGTGGGGTGTCTGGATAACATCGCCGCTTTCAAGCACCGGGACGTTTCTGGGAATGTCGCTAACGGCGCATCGGAATGGGCCGTGCGATTCATCAGCAGAGTCTTGCGCGAAGATCCTGGGGCGATTGTCGCGGCGGTAGAAATGCAGACTGGAACCGCCGCCGAGCAGTCAAGGCAGGTGAAGGAGCGTATTGAAAAGGCGACGGCGGAGATGCTGGAGAAGCGGCCCTCCATTTTTTATGGAAACGTGTGGGAGGATTGATGGAGATTGTCGCCAGGGGGAATCGGAGTACGATTGAGGGCGAGATGAAGAGCGGCGTTGTGTTTTTGTTGTCGGGTTTGGGGTCGATGTTGATGGCGGCGGAGCGGCCGAACATTGTGTTTTTGCTGACCGATGACCAGGCGGTGGATACGTTGGGGTGCTATGGGATCCGGGAGGCGCTGGAGAAGCAGGGGGTGGCTGGGAATACGGTGGTGGTGTTCACCTCGGACAATGGATTTCTGAACGGGGCGCACGGGGATGGGTCGAAGGTATTTGCGATCGGGGAGGATCCGATGGAGATGACGAATCAGATTGAGAGCGTAAGCTACGAGGAGGCGTTGAAGCGGATGGAGAAACTTTATGATGGGGCGGTGAAAAAGTGGCGGGAGGAGGCGGTGCCGCATCATGGGTATGCGCCGTATGGGACGGTTTTTGACCGGTCGGTGGCATGGGAGAAGAAGGCGGAGGTTCGGGGCGGGAAGTAGCCCGGAGTGCACGTTGGCACTGAGGTGGAGGTGAGAATTCCTCCCGGCGGGGCGACGTTGTCGGAGTGATTGGAGGTTTGGTGTTGCGGAATCAGGGAGGTGGGGGAGAGTGGGCGTATGCTCTGAGTGTTGTGCGACATTGCCAAGCACCGGTCCGGTCGGGTCGTGTTGCTTGTATTGTTTCTGGTGGTGGCGGGGGTGTTGGTGTGGAGGAAATTTGGGTAGGGGCGTTGGATGCTGGATGAGGAGTAGGGGTTGTGGGTGGGGAGAGGAACTTGCCGCCTGGAGGGCGGGGGTTTTAGACGGCAGCCTGGAGACAGCCGCTCCTTGGGAGGAAGCTATGCTAGGAATGTTTCCAGGGTGGGGAGGAGGGTTTCGAGGTGTGCGGTGGAGTCGGGGGCGTCGGTGGGGTTGGGGCTGATGTGGGAGGTGTAGTGGAGGTCGCAGGTGGCGGAGAGGTTTTGGTAGTGGGGGTAGAGGTAGTTGGCGGCGAAGAGTTCGAGGACGCGGCAGGTGGGTGGGGCGAAGACGAGGTTGGTGAGGGCGGCGCCGTGGGGGGCGATGATGTGTTCGGCTTCGGAGAAGAGTTGGGCCTGCTGGGCGATGGTGAGGCCGGCGAGGGTGTGGGTTTCGAAGTCGAGAGCGGTGAGGTAGGTGAGGAGGGCGTCTTCGTTGAGGATGCGGCGGCGCCAGGAGTCGCCGCGGCTGATGTAGAGGCGGCGCTTTTGAGTGGTGGGCTCGGTGGGGAAGAGGGTGCGGAGGTAGGTGTGGTCGGCGGCGGAGATCTGGCCGAGGGGGAGGGGGGAGAGGGCGGTGAGGGTGCGGCAGCGGTAGTGGGAGCCGATGCGGGCGTCGAGGTGGCGGGATGCGGGGATGTGGAGGGCGGCGAGGGTTTCGAGATGGAAGGGGGCGGTCAGGGGGGTGTAGAGGAGGTCGTAGGAGGTGGGGTCGAGGTGGCGGAGGCGGGGGAGGGCGTCGATGATCCAGTGGAAGTAGTTTTTCCAGGAGCCGGGGGCGACGATGGTGAGGACGTTGGCGTCGAGGTCGATGGGTTGGGGGAGGGCGGGGTAGTCGGCGATGCGGTGGCCGCTGGGGGGAGGGAGGATGTCGGGGGAGAGGTCGGTGAGGATGTGGTTGGTGTCGGGGTGGAGGACGACGCCGTTGTGGGAGAAGACGCGGCCGTTTTCGAGGACGACGGGGGTGCCGGGGGGGTGGCCGGATTCCCGGCAGCCGGCGGGGGCAGGGAAGGTCCAGGTGGAGCGGTCGACGTGAGGGGTGGCGAACATGGGAAGGCGGAGTGCGGAATGGGGATTGCGGAACTGCGAATGGACACGAATTTTCGCGAATGGGGAAGGTTGGAGATGAAGGGCGGGATGGGGGACTGAAGTCGAAAATCTTGTGAGAGCGCGGGAATGAAGGCCTGCGACCGAGACGGTCACGCCACTCAGTGGAAGTCGTGGGAGTTGGTGGAGAGATCGGTGGGGAAGGGGAGGGGGGCGATGGAGGTGGTGTAGAGGGTGGGTTGGCCGCCTTCGGAGATTTGGAGGCGGCCGTGACAGAGGAGGAAGCGCTCGGTGGTGATGGTGAGGCGGTATTTCTGGAAGGTGTCGCGGGGGACGAAGAGGTTGGCGATGCCGGTTTCGTCTTCGAGGGAGATGAAGCAGTGGCCCTTGGCAGTGCCGGGGCGTTGGCGGCAGATGACGAGGCCGGGGATTGTCACCGGGGTGCCGTGAGTGAGTTGGTGGAGGTCGGAGGCGCGGTGACAATCCGTTGTTGGTGATTGGTTATTGGGGGGGAGGGAGGTTGCATCCGCTGGGGCGGATGGGGAGTGAATGGGCTGATGGGCTGCGGGGCCGATCTGGAGATCGGCGCTCCCAGGGGCCGGGGTTGGGGAGGCCGGGGTTGGGGAGGCGGGGGTTGGGGAGGCCGGGGTTGGGGAAGCGGGTTGCAAACCCGCTCTCCATATTGCCATGGGGTGTTGGCCGGTGGAGTGGCCGAGGGTGGCGTAGTCGGTGGAGAGGCGTTCGAGGGAGGACATTTGTGCCAGGGGCACGGTTATCAGAGAGGGGTTATCTGTTATCTGGGGAGAGTTTGCGTCCCGCTGGAGCGGGACGGAGGGGGAGGGCCTGAGACCGGGACGGTCACGCCACGTTTCGGCGACGCGGGCGGTCTCTTCTGATGACTGATAACTGATAACGGACAACTGATCACTGAAGAGGTCGTTCTCGACCTCGAGTTCGGCGTTCCAGAGGGCAGCGCGGCGGTGGGGGGTTTCGGGGAGGCCGTTGAGGGCGCCGGAGGCGGCGAGGAGACGGCGTTCGGTTTTGTTGGGGGTCACTCGGTTGAGGAAGTCGGGAAGGGAGGTGAATTGCTGGTGGGAGCGGGCCTCGAGGAGACGATCGATGGTGTCGGTGCGGAGGCTTTTGAGGCGGTGGAGACCGAGGCGGAGGGCTTTTTTTTCATCATCGAGGACGGTGGTATCTGCCTGGGAGTGGAGGATGGAGACGGGTTTGGCTTTGATGCCGTGGCGTTTGGCGTCTTCGAGGAGGGTGGAGACGGAGTAGAAGCCCATGGGTTGGTTGTTGAGGAGGCCGGCGTAGAATTCGGCGGGGTGGTGGGCCTTGAGCCAGCAGGAGGCGTAGGCGATGAGGGCGAAGGAGATGGCGTGGGATTCGGGGAAGCCGTAGAGGGCGAAGGAGCCGATGGCTTTGACGACCTTGTCCTGGACGAGGAGGTCGATGTTGCGTTCGGACATGCGGTAGCGGAGTTTTTCGGCGATGGATTCCATGCGTTCGTCGGCGCGTTTGAAGGCCATGGCACGGCGGAGTTCGTCGGCTTCGGCGCCGTTGAAGCCGGCGATGATCATGGCCATGCGGAGGACCTGTTCCTGGAAGAGGGGGACGCCGAGGGTGCGGGCGAGGACGGGTTCGAAGGCGGGGTGAATGTGGTCGATGGGTTCGCGACCGTTGCGGCGGTTGAGGTAGGGGTGGACGAGGTCGCCGACGATGGGACCGGGGCGGATGATGGCGACTTCGATGGCGAGGTCGTAGAATGTTTTGGGACGCATGACGGGGAGGGTGGCCATCTGGGCGCGGGATTCGACCTGGAAGGTGCCGATGGTGTCGGCGCGGCAGAGGAGGTCGAAGGTGGCGGGGTCGTCCTTGGGGATGAGGGCGAGGTTGACGGGGTGGCCGCGTTGTTGGCAGATGTGGAGGGAGTCCTCCATGGCGGCGAGCATGCCGAGGCCGAGGAGGTCGACCTTGACGATGCCGAGGTCCTCGCAATCGTCCTTGTCCCACTGGACGATGGTGCGGTTGGGCATGGAGGCGGGTTGGAGGGGGACGACGGCGTCGAGGCCGGTGTCGCAGATGATCATGCCGCCGGAGTGCTGGCCGAGGTGTCGGGGGAAGGTGAGGACGGCGTTGTAGAGGAGGAGGAGGGCAGCGAGGCGGGGGTGGGATGACGATATTCCGAGTTGTTCGAAGGGGTTATTGGGGGATTGGTTATTGGTTATTGGGGGGGAGGAAGATGAATGGGGAGCTGGGGTGGGGGAGTCCTCGCGGCAGGATGCCGCAGGAACGGCCTGCGGCGAGACGTCGCAGCCACGATCTGATGCGGGCGGGACGCCCACGCTCCCTTGGGAGAATTTGTTGGCGTGGTGATCGGGGAAGCCGAGGATTTTGGACATTTCGCGGAAGGCGGAGCGGGGGCGGTAGGTGATGACGTTGGCGGTCATGGCGGCGCCGCGGGGGGCGTATTTTTCGAAGACGTGCTGGATGACGGCTTCGCGGCGGTGGCCGGAGGGGAAGTCGATGTCGATGTCGGGCCAGGACTTGCGGTTTTCGGAGAGGAAGCGTTCGAAGAGGAGTCCGCCGCCGATGGGATCGACGGCGGTGATGCCGAGGCAGTAGCAGACGGCGGAGTTGGCGGCGGAGCCGCGGCCCTGACAGAGGATGCCTTGGGACTGGGCGAATTGGGTGATTTCCCAGACGATGAGGAAGTATCCGGCGAAGCCGAGGCGGTTGATGAGGGTGAGTTCGTGGTCGAGGTGGTCGCGGATTTTTTTGGTGAGTTTGGGGTAGCGGTTATTGGCTCCGGAGAGGGTGAGTTGGCGGAGGAGGGTGGCTTCCTGATCGGGGGTGAGGGCGTGATTGGTGTCGGGGTCGTGGTAGGAGGGGAATTTGTAGCCGAGGTTTTCGAGGGTGAAGTCGAGGCGGTCGGCGAGGCGGTGGGCGTTGAGGAGGGCTTCGGGGAGGTCGGCGAAGAGTTGTTCGATGTGGCGGGGGGATTTGAGGTGACGTTCGGCGTTGGCTTCGAGGAGGGTGCCGGCGTCGTCGAGGGTGCGGTGGTGGCGGAGGCAGGTGAAGGCGTCGGCGAGGAGGCGGTCCTGGCGGGTGGCGAAGAGGGGGGCGTTGGAGGCGAGGAGGGGGAGTTTGAGGTGGGCGGCGAGGTCGCGGAGGAGGGTTTCGAGGCGGCGTTCGCCGCGGCGGTGGTGGCGGTTGAGTTCGATGTAGAGGTTGTTTTGGCCGAAGGTGGCGAGGAGGTGTTGGGCGGTTTCCAACAGGGATTGGCGGGTGGGATTGGGGAGGGATTCGGGGGTGAGGAGGGCGGTCAAACCGGTGGTTTGAGGGAGGGTTATTAGGTTATTGGTTATTGGGGAAGAGGGGGAAGGAGCCTCGCGGCGGGACGCCACGGGAACGGCCTGCGGCGAGACGCCGCAGGCACGGGTGAGATGGAGGTCGGTGAGGAGGCGGCAGAGGTGTTGGTAGCCTTGGCGGGTTTGGACGAGGACGGGGATTTGGAGGGAATGCGGAGTGCGGAATGCGGAGTGCGGAATCTCCAGAGTGGCGCCGACGAGGGCGCGGATGTTGTGTTGTTTGGCGGCTTGGTGGGCGCGGGCGGATCCGTAGATGCCCATGTGGTCGGGGAGGGCGAGGGCGGTGTAGCCGAGTTCGGCGGCACGGCGGATGAGGTCCTCGGGATGGCTGGAGCCGCGGAGGAAGGAGAAGCAGGAGCGGGCGTGGAGTTCGGGGAGCACTTTTTCAGAAGACAGAAGACAGAAGTCAGTGAATACCCGGAGGGAAAAGAGTTCAAGAGAACAGTTTTAAGGAGTGTGATTGAGCGGAGGACGGGAGGGGGGGATGTTTTGGTGAGGAGGTATTCAAGAGGGGTTAAGTGGTTGGTTTTGAGGGGGAACGGGAGGAATTGGCTTGAGGGGGCGGGGGTGTCTGTCTAGAAAGCTAGTTGCCTTGGGCTCGGAGTGAGTCCGGGGAAGAAATCAGCGACCACACACTGAGATGAAAACCTTTATTCTGATGGGAATGGTGAGCGCGGGGCTGATGGCTTCGGCTTCGAGCGCGATTATTCAATTCGACCTGCAAGGCCAGGCCGGGGCGGGATTGTTGCCGGGCAATGAATTGCATGTGGTGACGAGTGGTGGGACGGGCGGGGAAGTGGGTGGGGGAATTTTCTTCGACACCTCAACGAATCTGCTGACGATCAATGTGGCTTGGGGATCGGGGAACGGCTTTGTGGATATGTCCGGGGTGGTGACCGGGTCGCATTTGCATGGTCCGGCGGGTCAGGCTGCGACGGCGGGGGTGCTCATTTTCCTGAGCAGGGCGGACTCGTCGGCGAATAATGGGTCCATTGGGCAGACCGTTCTTGTCGGCAGTGGGGATGTGGCGAATTTGTTGGCGGGGAACACCTATATCAACTTGCATACCGGGACGAACGGTTCTGGTGAGGCTCGCGGTAACCTGGTGCAGGTGCCGGAGCCTTCGGCGTGGTTGTTGGGAGTGGCAGGTGGGGCATTTTTGTTGCGGCGGCGGAGGTAGGGAGCTCTGCCACAAGATTGATGATTTTCAGACCCGGGGTGTTCTGCCCCGGGTCTTTTTGTTGTCAGTAGATGCCTTCGAGTTGCCAGGTGTGTGGGGGGAGGTGGGCGAGGCGGAGGAGGGGGTGGTTGTGGAGTTGGATGTCCCACTCGGTGTGTTGCCAGCGGTCGGCGGGGTTCCACCAGTGACCGGAGAGGGGGAAGGGGCCGAGGGTGTTGATGATGGGGCCCTGATGGGGGCCGTCGAGGAGGGCGAGGGGGTGGTGATGGCGGCCGCGGGATTCGGAGGCGACGTGGATGGGGATGGGAGGGCGGTAGCGGCGTAACGGCAGGGCCGTTGGAATGCGGAATTCGGAACTCGGAATGCGGAATGGAGAAGTTTGAGAGGAAGTTTGCGCTTCGCGGGTGGGGGATGTTGCGGGTTGCAAACCCGCGCTCCATAGGGTGAAGGAGTCGGGTTGGTGGGAGTCGAGGAGTTGGGGGGTGCCGAGGCGATGGGGGCCGAGGAGGGCTTCGATGCGGGCGAGGGTGTCGGCGAATTTGTTGGGGTCGCGGAGGGTGTGTTCGAAGAGGTGGTGCTGGGCCTCGGCGGGGAGGGTGGGGAGGAGTTTGAGGGAGAAGGCGACGACGGGGGCGGGGGCAGAGAGGGTGTCGAGGTGGGTGTGGAGGAGGCGGAGGAGGGTTTGAGGATCGCGGGAGGGGTCGGGGATGCGGAGTTCGCGGAGGTGGAGGTTGCCATCGTCGAAGGTGAGGGAGAGGTGGATGGCCCGGGCGGCGCGTTGGGCGGCGGCGAGGCGGGCGGTGAGGGTGTGGAGGGCGCGGCTGAGGAGGAAGAGGAGGGGTTCGAGGGTTTCGAGGGGATCCTCGAGTTCCCGGGTGCAGTGGAAGTGTTGGGGGGGGCGGTGGAGGGTGAGGAGGCGGTGGTGTTTGCCGTGGAGGATGTCGTGGAGGCGGGCGGTTTCGGGGCCGAGGCGTTCGGCGAGTCCCTGGCGGGGGAGGGCGGCAAGGTCGCCGAGGGTGTGGATGCCCCAGAGAAGAAGAAGTTCGGAATTCAGAATGCGGAATGCGGAAGTGGGAGTGTGGAATGCGGAATGGAGGAGGGGGAGATGTTGGAATGCGGAATGAGGGGAGGTCGCAGGTTTCAGGTCGCAGGTCTCAGGTCGGGAGTTTGGGTGGGAGAGATGATCGAGGATGTGGATGGTGGGGGCGGGGGTGTAGGTGAGGGTGGAGGAGGTGAGGGGGGAGAGGGCGGTGAGATGGGCGAGGTCGGGGGTGGAGGCGAGGGAGAGATGGAGGGGGGTTTGGAGGACGATGGCTTTGTGGAGGGCGGCGTGGAGCCAGTCCTCCGGGGCGACCTGGGCGTGGGGGAGGGAGAGGAGGTCGAGGGTGAGGGTGTGTGGGGCGGTGAGTTCGAAGTCGGGGGTGAGGGAGGAGGCGAAGGCGAGGAGGGCCGCGGGGGGCGGGGGGGGCGGGGGGGAAGCGTTGTTTGGGAGGTGGAGGGTGGAGAACATTTATTGGTTATTGGTTATTGGTGTTCAGGAGGCAGGTGTAGGTGTTGGCCATGGTGTAGGTGGTTGAGGCATCGCTACGCGGTGCGGGATTGTTGGATGGGGTTGCCCGGGTTAAAACCCCCGGCTAACATGAGTCGTCCCGCTGGGACGGGGAGAGGTGATTTGGAGTTGTTCTGTTAGGTCGTGGGGGGATTCGAGGTGGAGGAGGAGGTGGGAGTTGGTGAGGGTGAGTTGGAGGGCGGCGGCGGGGATGAGGGGGCGGGGGGTGAAGGCGAGGAGGGTGGTGCCGGATTGACGGGCGAGGTTGCGAAGGCGGTACCAGGAGGAGGAGGGGATGGCATTGAGTTCGGCGGCGGGGTTGAGTTGGAGGTCGAGGACGAGGAGGGGGAGGTTGCCGTCGCGGAGGAGGAGGTCGGTGCAGCGGAGGGATTCGTCGGCGTGGTGGCAACGGATCCAGAGGAGACGGGCGCAGGCGGCGGGTCCGTAGGAGGCGGGGTCGAAGGAGTCGCGGCCGTCGATCAACGCAAGCGTTGGGGTGATTGGGGAGTGGTTATTGGTTATTGGGGGAGAGTTTGCGTCCCGCTGGGGTGGGAGGGAGGGATCTAACGCGGGCGAGACCCATCCTTCGCCTCCGGCTACGGAGGGCAAGCTGCCCACGCTCCCTTGGTTGAGGAGTTGGGCGAGGAGGAGGGGGAGGGAGGCGGAGGGGGTGGCGGGGGAGAGTTCGGTGAGGGCGCCTTTGGGGAAGGCGGGGAGGGATTGGCCGAGGGAATGGGTTTCGGGGGGACGGGATTGGTGGGCGTCCGGGAATTTCTCGCGGAGTTGCTGCCGGAGGTGTTGGAGGGTGGCGTCCATGGGGGAATTGTTCTTATGAACAGTATTTGAAGAGTGAGGGATAGCAAGGAAATTTGGGGACCGGATGCCGGATGCCGGATGTCGGGAGTTCGGATGCCGGGATGGGGAAGGGGGGGGGTTGCCGGGGGTTGACGGGGGGGGCGGGGGGGGGCGATGGTGGTGGGAGACGCATGGGAAAGACATCGGTGTTGGGCTCCGGG
>Ga0105052_10003742_pt1 | contig 17300 bp, 16 predicted proteins | sample FRY03_FD_78094 | JGI IMG/M metagenome (GOLD analysis project Ga0105052, IMG submission 78094) | Freshwater microbial communities from Lake Fryxell liftoff mats and glacier meltwater in Antarctica - FRY-03 | ecosystem: Environmental > Aquatic > Freshwater > Ice > Glacier meltwater ... | reverse complement strand
TAGGACAACTGCGTATTCAGCGCCGCCTTGGCCTGCTTTGGCACATCCTTGCCGCCAAAAGCGGGCAGGATCGCTTGCATGGCCACCTCGGCAAAGGACGACTCGACGTAGTCGAACAGCGCCTCATGCTGCCAGAAGGCCGCAGTGCCGCGCGGAGGCTGGTGGGTCTGGTCACCGAATTTTGCGACCAGATACCGCAGAATCGTGGCGGACTCGGCGATCATATCTCCGTCATCCTCGATCACCGGGGATTTGCCCAAGGGGTGAACCGCCGACAAGGCATCTGGCGCGCCGAAGTCGGATGTGCGGTCATAATCGACACGCTTGCAAGGTTGCCCAAGATCGTCGAGCAGCCAAAGCACACGGGTCGCGCGGGAATATTTCAGGGCATGGAGTGTAATCATGGCAAAAATATCGCTTTCACGTTGACGAATTCCTTCATTCCAAAGCCGCCATGTTCGCGCCCATAACCGGAATCCTTGACCCCGCCAAACGGCATGTTCGGATCGGCAGCCCCGAATGAGTTGATACGGATCATGCCCGTCTCAAATTGGTCGCGGGCCAGCGTCAAAGCGCGGGCTTCGTCTTTGGAAAAAATGCCTCCGCCCAGACCATAGCGGCTTTCATTTGCCAGACGCATCGCGTCCTCATCGTCCTTCGCGCGAATAACCGAGGCGACAGGCCCAAATATTTCGTCGTCATAGGCGGGCATTCCGGGTGCCAGATCGGCCAGCACGGTGGCAGGGTAATAGGCCCCCTTGCCGTCGGGCGCGACACCACCGCACAAGATCGTGGCGCCTTTTGCCACGCTGTCATCCACCTGCCTTTTAACCGTGTCGAACTGATCCTGGCTGGAAAGCGGGCCAAGCTGGCTACCTTCATCCGTGGGATCGCCCATCGTGATGGCCTTCATCTGACCCACAAAGGCATCGACAAAAGCATCATAGACCTTGTCGGTCACGATGAACCGCTTGGCGGATATGCACGTCTCGCCATTATTGTAGAGCCGACCCATCACCGAAAACTTGACTGCCGTTTCAATATCGGCGTCCTCCAGCACGAGGTACGCATCGTTGGATCCGAGTTCGAGCACGGTCTTTTTCAACGCCTTGGCGGCCACGGCCCCCACATGGCGCCCTGCCCCATCGCTCCCGGTCAGGGTTACACCACGGATGCGCGGATGAGTGATAAGTTTGTCGCTGACGTCGTAGTCGATCACGATGACCTGAAACAGATCTTCAGGCAGGCCAGCCTCGATGCAGAGTTCGCGCAGGCGCAGCCCGCTGCCCGTGCAGATGCTGGCGTGTTTAAGGATGCAGCCATTGCCCGTCATCAGATTGGCGGCCAGCACGCGGACGGGCTGATAAAGCGGAAAGTTCCACGGTTGGATCGAATAGATCACGCCGAGGGGCTGATAGCTGACAACACCGCGCTTTCCTTTGGGCCCGTGCGTCCGCTCCTCATCCGCCAGCGCGTCAGGACCGTTCTTTGCAGTATAATCAAAAATCGCCGCACAAATTTCAATTTCCCGGTGGCCGTCTTTCAACAGCTTGCCAGTCTCTCGGGTCATCAAGGCGGCCAGTTCATCCGCGTTGTCACGCAGCATTTGCGCGATCTTGGTCAGGTAGGGGGCGCGGTCCTGATGCGACAGTTTGCGCCATTCCAGAAAAGCCGCATGACACGCCTCAACCCGGTCGGTCGCTTCTGCCTCCGTCATCAGGTCGTAGGTCTGAATCGCTTCATCTGTCGCGGGATTGATGGTGGTGATCGTGCGCATGACGCCTCCTCTTGGGTATGGAGGGGCAACGAACGCGGCTGGATTCAGTTCCGCGCATCAAATGTGAAACTCAATATACACCGGGTCGCATCACAAGCTTGACGCGTTGCCAAGCCCGTTTTTTTGTTTATTCCGCCTCGGATCGCAGTGGGACGGCAAGGATATTTATGAACTCCACCTAATCGTTGATCATTCGCCAAAAAATGTCCAACGGGACTGATTGACATCAGCCCGATAGCGGTCGTTTCATGAGAGCGTGAGCAATTGTCAGGGTGCTTCGTCCTGAATTGATGAACCAAGAAAGGACGACGACAAAATGAAGGATATGGTCTCAATCTCCCATCAGGAAAAATATTCCGGCGTCGCAGCGCTTTCCATTTGCGAGGCTCTGATGTTGGCTATCAACGATCACAATCTTCTTCCCGAAAAGGAGATCATGGGCGTTTTGAAAGATGCAGCAAGTGCCCATGAAAACGCGGACGGTCCGGACGCCGACAAGGAAATGCACAAGCAAGTCGCCATACTGATAAATCGCGTCATTGCGGGCGGAAACTCGGTTCGTCGGCCTTGATCCATGGCTTTTGCGCCTTCCATGTCCTTTTGCTGCGCGCATCGCCATGATTGCCACGCCATCGCCCTGTCGATTTAACGGCGCGCCGAACGCCATTCCGACGACGGCGATCCAGCCGCATCGGGCCACGACACTTGAGCGGGCCGCTGATCCATGTATAGGTTCATTACCGATTCTCAACCAGAGGGATATCGGCCAAACCCTAAGAAGGGGTTTTCCGATGGCAAAAGACAACAAAAAGTCCAAAGATCAGAAGTCAGCCGAGGCTGAAGTCGAAAGCTTTGCCGACGATCTGGGACCGTTTGTTGTCGCCGCCGAGACCACGCGGATGGCGATGGTTTTCGCGGATGCCTGTGAGGCGGACAACCCGATCATCTTTGCCAACGATGCCTTCCTCGAGTTGACCGGTTTCACACGCAAGGAGGTTTTGGGTCAGAATTTCAACTTCTTCATGGCCCATGTCGACGATGAGGAGGCGCTGGCGCTTATCCGGGAGTCGTTCGAAGGAACGTCCCAAACCGATTTCGAGATCCACTACCGCCGCAAGGACGGCACCAAGTTCTGGGCGACCCTTTTCATCAGCCCTGTCAGGGACGATGATGGCGACATCATTCAGTACTTCGCGTCCTTCGTCGATCTGACCTCTTACAAGGACGAACAAACCCATTCGCGGATGCTTATCGACGAACTCAACCACCGCGTGAAGAACACTCTTGCGACTGTCCAATCGATCGTGTCGCAAGCGGCGCGGGCGAACGCCGACCCCAAGGCGATGCGCAAAGCTGTGGAAAGCCGTTTGTTCGCGCTGTCCCGGTCGCACGACCTTCTGAGTCGCGAACAATGGCGCAGCGCCGGTCTTGTGGATGTGATCAACGACGCGCTCGCGCCGTTTGGCGGGCTTGACGAACGGTCAGGCCGCGTCGAGATCAGCGGTGATGACATCCGGTTCGCCCCAAAGGCGGCGCTGGCGCTTGGCATAGGTTTCAACGAACTGGCAACCAACGCCCTCAAATACGGCGCCTTTTCCAACGAAGATGGGTCGGTCCGGATCGAATGGACGGTCGAGCCGTCACCGACGGGGCGGCGGCTGCATTTGATCTGGACGGAAAAGGATGGTCCGGTCGTGGTCGCGCCGTTACGCAAAGGGTTCGGCTCACAGGTGCTGGAACGGGGCCTTGCGCACGAGTTGGGCGGCACGGTGCAGCTTGAGTATCTTTCCGAAGGACTGGTCTGCATGCTGAACATTCCAGCCCCGGTGTCGGACCATGAGTGACCTGCTGTCCGGTCGCCGCATCCTCGTCGTCGAGGACGAGATGCTGATCGTCCTCATGATCGAGGGCATTCTGGAGGACCTTGGATGCCATTCAGTGACCAGCGCCGCCACGGTCAATAAAGCAGTTTCTCTCATCGAAACCGAAACTTTCGACGCAGCAATGCTCGACATGAACCTATGTGGCGAAGACAGCAGCAGGGTGGCCGACGCTCTGTCGGAAAGGGCCGTGCCCTTCATATACAGCACCGGGAACGACAAACGCGATATGGCGCAAGGCGCTCGTGACCACGCGGTGCTTTACAAGCCGTACCATGAAAGAGATCTGATCGCCGCACTCACGCAACTTCTGTCGTAAAAAGCGGAACTATGGATTTTCTTTTACGAGTACGGGCCTCGCGACCTCTTTTGGTGTGCGGAATGGCCTGCGATGCACAGTTTGACGATGCAGCACCCCAAAAAAACGCAAAAGGGCCAATTTTCAGGGGGCTTGTCAAACGTTGACATGGCGCTTGCAAGAACTACACAAGCAAAATACGACCATTTAGGTTGGGCTATAACTTTCTGATCTTACTCAACATTTTGGTTTCTGGAGGGTGCAACCGTTGCAACCCACCCGATTTGCGCGGCTTCGTTTCAGTGCAGCATTCACAACAGACTGAAAAACAGGCCTGTTGGCTGAAACTTGGCGACAAACGCCTTACCGTGCGCCCCAGGTGTCAGTCAGCCGATACCCTTCGGGCCATGGGTCGGAAGGGTCCAGCATATGTTGGTGGATGCCGGTAATCCAGCCGCGCCCCGACAGCTCAGGGATGACAGCCGCATGGTTGCCCACCTTGGTTTGCCCAACAATTCGCCCCACAAACGTAGACCCGATCACCGATACAATCGTCAGCCTGTCTTCCAGCCCCATTTCGCCCTTGGCATGAAGGACAGCCATTCGCGCCGAAAGGGCAGTGCCGGTGGGCGAGCGGTCCACCTTGCCGGGCTGTATCGCCACGGCAGAACCTGCGCGCAACTCATTCCCGTCGCGCGCCACTGGGCCCGCGAACAGACAAAATGAAAAATGCGTCCAATCGGGGTTTTCGGGGTGATGAAAGCGCAATTGCGCATTGGCGGCATTGGTGATTTTCACCCCGGTTTTGGCAATATAATGCGCCTCATCCTCGGTCAGGTTCAACCCCAGGGCTGCGGCATCCACGATGACGAAACTGTCGCCACCGTAAGCCGTATCCACAGTCAGCGTGCCAAGGCCCTCTACTTCCAGCTCTACGCCCAATTCAGCGGCAAAACTTGGCAGGTTTTGCACAAAAATCCGCTCTGCCTTACCGTTCTTGCATTCCGCCCGCACATGCACCAGGCCCCCGGGCGCCTCAAGCACCATGGTTGTTTCCGGCTCCATCATCGGGATCAACCCACCGTCCAGCAGCACAGTCGCCACACAGATGGAATTGGAGCCAGACATCGGCGGCGTATCCTCGGGTTCCATGATGATGAAGGCCGCATCGGCGCGGGGGTCTTTGGGCGGGACCAGCAGGTTGACATGCCGAAAGACGCCGCCCCGGGGTTCGTTCAGCACAAAATTGCGCAATGTCTGGTCGCGGGCAATCCAGCGCGACTGCTCCCAGATCGTTTCACCGGGCGGCGGCAATACCCCGCCGACAATGACGTCACCGACTTCGCCCTCGGCATGGGCGGAAATCACATGGATGGTTTTGCTGCTGCGCATCTTATACCTCCGTCAGATTTTCAGGGGCCAACCAGGCGGGATAGGATTTTGGAGCATGCCCGGTTCGCGCCGCTGCGGCACAGTCTGCCAGGCTGCCAAAGCGCACCTCGCGCCCCGAAAGGCCCGGTGCGTAATGGGCGTATTTGCCGGAATTGGTCATCACGGTGCGGGCATCCGGTGGAAAAATTGGCTCAGTAATGGAGCACCAGCAAATGTCCGGGATGACGCGCGCGCCGAACGCCTCCAGCTGCGCCAATGTGCCATCGGCAAGGATCACTGCCAGCACGTTTTGGCCCACTGTCACGATCACATCCGTACCGGCTGCCCGCGTGCCCCCCGCCAAAGCCGCAAAGGCGTGGCATTCGGTCAATGAGAAATGCGGACTGCCAAGCGCGATCAGGTCAATCTGTTCCGGCCCTCGGTTCAACTCTGCCCAGACACGGGCAAGATCGGCGGGGCTCACGGCGATCTGACGCTTGGGATGCGGGAAATCCCCTGCCTCGGGCGTATGGCCCGCGACATGCAGCATGGGCGCGGCGGAGGTGGTGCCAAAAGCCGCACACATTGCCTTCAGATCATCACGCGACGGGTCAGTGGCCTCCAGCCCCGTCAAAATCGGAATGCGGTCTGGTGCCAATTGCCCGGCGATATAGCCCAGCATGGGCCACAGCGCATCGTCATGGCCTTGCGGCAGGGTGAGGTGCAGGCGAACAAGGGGCGCACGATTGGCCTTCAGATAAACGCCCGACAAGGGCGCGCGCCCGGTCATCGCGATGAACAGGTCAAGGTAGTCGGGGTGCTTGACAGTGCGCGCCGCCAAGACAGTGTTGGCATAGATCACGGCATTCGATTCCGACCAACCGATGTTTTCACCCGCCTTCGGTGCGCTGGCCAACAGATATGGCGCGCAGGTAAAGGTGGGGCGCGCGCCCATCTTGACATAGGCATCGGCCAGCCGCGCCGCACGCAAACCAAAATCCGGCGCGACACCCTGGCTGCGCCAGTTGCCATGATCGACCGAGATTGCATTCATCGTGGTGGGGATGGTCACATGGCCCCCCATCTCGGCCATGGTTTCGGCAAAGCGCAGGTTGGCCGCGTTGGCAAGGATACAGCCATCAATATGGCCTTGGGTCACGTCCACCAACGTGTCGGCCCCTTGCAGGGTTGCCATGGCGCAAATCACCTCCATCGCGATGCGGCGGGCGGGGCCATCTGAACCGTCCAGCATCGCGCGGTCATGGTCGGTCAGCACAAGGTCCGCCACGGGCAAAGGGGCCAGCGGCAGGGCGTGACCATCGACGATCAAGGCGGCATTCGTCAGCACGGCGGTTTTGCCATTGGCCGCTACATCAAATGCGTCAGCGCCCAGCCGAAGCACCGGCACGGGGCGGTCAAACATCCGCCCCGCGATCATCGCGCCAAGTGTGACGACATCCTCATTTTCGCGGAACACAAAGCCTGCGGGCGCTATGCCGTTCAGCGCCAAATCCAGCATCACGCCGCTGCCGCTGCACGATCCGCGTGTGGTGGGCATCACGAGCACGCGCCCCGCAATCGACTGGCCGCACAGCGGGTGATGCGCGTCGATCACCATGCCCGTCAGCGGGTCAACCCCGCCCCAGAAACTAAGCCCCTCATCGGTTGCTAGGATATCACCCGACGCACGACCCGCGATTACAGCCTGACCCATCATTTGACAACAAATCCATGGGCAAAGGGGTCGCGATCATCAATGAAAATGGTATTGATACCCGTCACCCGCGCCCATCCGGCAATGGAGGGGATGATGGCGGGCTTGCCTGCCACGGTGGTTGCGGATTCAACCCGGCCTTTGAACAGTGACCCGATAATGGATTCGTGGATATAGTCATCCCCGACCGCCAACTTGCCCTTGGCAACCAGCTGCGCCATGCGCGACGAAGTGCCAGTACCGCAGGGTGAGCGGTCAATCGCCTTCTCACCGTAAAGCACCGCATTGCGGCCATGGGCGGATCGGTCCCGGGCTGCCCCTGTCCAAAGGATATGTGACAGGCCACAAATCGCGGCATGCTCCGGGTGAATAAACTCGTATTTCGCGTTAAGCGCATCGCGCAGCTTGCGGCCCAAATGCACCAACTCCCCCGCCGAGAAATCGGCCATATCGGCAAAGTTCTTCTGCGGGTCGACAATGGCATAGAAATTGCCGCCATAGGCGACATCAACGACCACCTCACCCATGCCCTCCACCAGCGCCGTCAGCCCTTCGGAATGCAGAAAACCGGGGACGTTGGTCAGGCGCACCTCCTCGATGAACCGCCCTTCTTGGGTGTAGGTTACATCGACCCGCCCCGCCGGCGTATCCAGCCGCAAAACGCCCGGCATCGTAGGCCGGATCAACCCGTTTTCCAGCGCAATGGTGACGGTCCCGATCGTGCCATGCCCACACATGGGCAAGCAGCCCGAGGTTTCGATAAACAAGACCGCCACATCACAATCATCGCGCGTGGGCGGGAACAGGATGGAGCCTGACATCTGGTCATGGCCGCGGGGTTCAAACATCAACCCGGTTCGGATCCAGTCAAATTCCGCCAGAAAATGCGCGCGCTTTTCCAGCATGGTGTCGCCGCGCAGCATCGGCGCGCCCCCGGTGACAAGGCGCACCGGGTTGCCGCAGGTGTGGCCGTCGATGCAGGGGAAAGTGTAGCTTGTCATGGGTTCGGCTTTCAAAAGCGGGAGGGGGCGAAGGCGGAAAGGTCGATTGCGGGGGCAACGCCTGCCAGAAGGTCCGCAATGATTGCAGCGGTGCCCGCCGATTGCGTCAGGCCAAGGTGACCATGGCCAAAGGCGCAAAGCGTATTCGGCTGCCCGGGCAGCGGGCCAATCGCGGGCAAGCTATCGGGCAAGGACGGGCGAAACCCCATCCACTGCACCCCGCCAGAGGTATCAAGACCCGGCATGAACCGTTTGGCTTTGGTGAGCATCGCATCGGCGCGGGCGTAATTTGGCGGCAGTTTCAGCCCACCAAGTTCCACCGCCCCCCCGATACGAATCCCCGAGGTCAGCTTTGAAATCACAAAACCATGGCCGCCGAAAGTGACCTGACACCGCAAATCAATCGCGCCGCTGGGCAGGGTTGTGTTATAGCCGCGTTCAGTTTCCAGCGGAATCCTGACGCGAGCGCTCCGCGCCAAATGATGCGAAAACGCCCCCGCTGCCAAGACAACCCGGCCTTTCATCGCGCCCGCCGATGTATCCACCCCATCCGGCAGTAAATGCGTGGCTTGCGCAATCACCACCTCACCTCCGCCCGCACGGAACCGCTCGGCCATGGCCAGCACATAATCCTTGGGGTCAGAGATTGACCACCAACCCGGCGTAAAGGTGGCATGGGTAAAGCGCGCATCAAGGCCGGGTTGTTTAGCGGCAATTGCATCGCCTTCAAGGTGTTCAAATGCGATCCCCGCCTCGGCGCGGGCGGTCCAGCTTGTCAAACTGGCGTCAAATTCCGCTTGGCCTTCATAGACCTGCAACTGACCATCGCGGCGCAGCATGTGGGTCAGGCCATGCGCGGCCAAAAACGGCTCCAACGCCGCCTTTGACAGCGCCATCAAACCCGTCTGCGCTGTGGTCGAAGCGCGCACCTGGCCCGGCCAACTCGCCCGCCAAAAGCGCAGCATCCAAGGTGCAATCCGCAGGGCATAGCGCGGCGGCACGGACAAAGGGCCCAGCGGGTCCAGCAGCCATTTCGGCGCTTGGCGTATTACACGCGGTGAGGCAAGCGGCAGGATATCGGTAAAGGCAAATGCCCCGGCATTGCCCGCAGACGCGCCAGCGCACACCCCTTCCCGGTCCAGCACTCGAACAGAAAAACCACGGGCCTGTGCCGCAAGCGCAATGGAAAGGCCCACAACGCCCGCGCCAACCACGACGACATCCACCGACTTCATTATGTATCGCCTTCGTTAGCGGATGTTCGACAGGAACGCTTGGGTTTCTGGATGCTCTGGTGCGCTGAAAAACTGATCCGGCGGGGCGATTTCAGCCATGATGCCTTTATGGAAAAAGGCAACCCGATCAGACACATCTCGGGCAAAGCTCATCTCATGTGTGACGCATATCATCGTCATGCCGTTATCCGCCAGCATTTTCAGCGTATCGAGCACCTCCCCCACAAGTTGTGGGTCAAGCGCAGATGTCACCTCATCAAACAGCATATAGCTGGGCGACATCGCCAAAGCCCGTGCAATCGACATGCGCTGCTGCTGACCGCCTGACAACCGCCCGGGGTAGACCGCGGCCTTTTCACCAAGGCCCACCGCCTCCAACTGCTGCACGGCAATTTCCTCTGCCTCGGCCTTGCCCATACCCAGCACCTTGCGCGGGGCAAGGGTGACGTTTTCCAATACCGTCAGGTGTGGGAAGGCATTGAACTGCTGAAACACGATGCCAATTTTGCGGCGCAGTTTGTTCAGGTTGGTGGCTTTGGCGTGAACTTCGGTGTCGTCGACCAGGATTTTGCCGGAATTGATCTGCTCCAACCCGTTGATGCAGGTCAAAAGCGTGGATTTGCCAGAGCCGGACCCCCCGATGACCGACAGCACCTCGCCTTTATCCACATTCAGGTTGATACCTTTCAGCACCTCCAGCGCGCCGAAGGATTTGTAGACGTCTTGTATCTCAATCATTGGACCACCGTTTTTCCAGATACCCCCCCAAACGTGCTATTGGGAAGCTGATGATGAAGTAGAACAGCCCTCCAATGATCAGCAAGAAAAGCGGCTCTTGCAGACGCGTGATCAGGATCTGCGTCGATTTCAAAAGTTCGGTCACTTGGACCACATAGACAAGTGCGGAGTCTTTCATCACCCCAAGCGCAAGCCCGATCCAGGATGGCAGGGCCACGCGGGTGGCCAGTGGGGCCACGATGTACCGCATGTCTTGAAACCAGTTCAGGCCCAAAGACCGCGCGGCCCGGCGGGTGGTCACGGGAACCGCCTCAATCCCGCCGCGCACGATTTCCGCGCAATAAGCGGCGGTGTAGAAGGTCAGCACACCGCACGCCACGGCAAACCCCGAGATTTGCAACCGCAACACAATGCCAAGAAAGGCGTTGACCAAGACAAGCTGGATCAACAGCGGGATGGAGCGGAAAATATCCAGAATAAACGTGACAGGCGCGCCCCACCAAGGACCCACCTGATAACGGAACACCCCAAAGCCGATGCCCAAGATCGTGCCGAAAAACACTGAAATGATGGTGACAAGAATGGTAATCCACGCGCCTTGCGCCAAGAACCAAACGTCAGATAGTGTCATGGAGGTGTCAAACATACCGCACGCCCCCCCTTAATACCGGAACAGGCGAGCGGCCAGCAGCCGCGCACCGAAATTGATCAATTTGACGATGACATAGAAAATCACCGCGGCAAGAGCGAACAGTTCGAACGTGCGGAAGGTCAGCGCGTTCAGATCCTGCGTCACACCGTAAAGGTCGGTGTTCATCCCCACCGTCACGCCCAGCGATGTCATCAAAACCGCCCAAACCATCTGATTTGTTATCGGCAAGAACGAAATACGCAGCATTTGCGGCAAGATCACATAGCCAAACGCCTTGATCGGCGTCAGCCCCAAGGACCGTGCCGCACGGGTTTGCGTGTCTGGAATGGCCTTCAAGGCACCCCGGAAATTCTCGGCCAGATAACCCGCGTTGTTGAAGGTGATGCCAATCAGCAGCGATGTAATCGGACTGAAATACAAACCGAAACTCGCCACGCCAAAATGCGCCATATAAATCTGGAACAATGCGGGCGTGTTGCGCGCGACCTCAATCCAGGTGGTCGCAAATCCACTCAAGATCCGGTTGCCCGACAGTCTGCACCCGGTCAGCACAATGGCAAACAAAATTCCCAGAACCATCGACAGCACGGCGATCTGCATGGTAACCCACGCCCCGTCCAGCATTGCCGGCAGCCGATTAAGCGCTTGATTCCATTGGAAGGTATAAGAAAACATCGCCACCTCTTGCCTGACAGAGTGGAAAGGGCGCGCAAGGTGTCCCCGCGCGCCCAGAATTAGGCGATCAGATCAGCGCGAAACGCCTTTGACCGTCAGGTCCGCTGGCACACCTTCGCCAACCCACTTTTTGTACAGCTCGGCATAACGGCCTGTGCGCACTTGCTGGTTCACGAACAGGTCCAGATAGTTGATCAGGCCGTATTCCTGACGCATGGTGAACAGTGCCACATAATCCGGCACCATCGGCGCTTTGTCGACAATGGCGATTCCGGGGAAATTGCCGGATTTCACGTTAGCTTCGGACACTTCAACGGTGGCCACGGTCGCGTCAATCTGGCCCTGGCTCAAGGCCAGGAAAACATCGGCCTGGGTCTGGTACGGACGGAACTGGCCCTCACCCCATTCTTTGATTTTGCCTTCAATCCAGATCGCCTCATAGGTGCCAGCGGTGGCGCCTACGGTTTTGCCCTTCATGTCTTCCCAGGTTTTCATCCCGGCTTTTTCATTGCCGACAACCGCGTTTTCAAAGGAATAGTAGGGAATCGAAAAACCAACCGTTTTCGCCCGCTCCAGCGTGTCGGAGGTGGACGCAACGCCCACATCAACCCGGCCCGCCATCAGCGCTGGAATACGCTCCGGGAACGCAGTTTCGACGATTTCGGCCTTTACGCCCAAAGCGGCGGCGAGGTCGTTGCAATAGTCAACGTCAAAGCCAACCGGGTTGTTGGACGCATCGCGCATGCCCATCGGCGGGAAATCCAGCACGACTGCGCAGCGCAGCGTGCCAGAGGAAATGATATCATCCAGCATGTCGGCGCTTGCAGCGCTTGCAATGCAGGTCGCAGCCATAAGGCCACCCAAAACTACAGATTTTTTCATACGTATCTCTCCCTTAGAGTGATCAATTTTTGATTCGTTTCTGCCCTTGACTATGTGACTGTGTTGTTCGTCACGCAAGGTAGAACATTGCAATAATACATAAAGTATACTACCGCGAAAAGGTGTCAGCCCCAACCGGGGATGAGCCAAGTGCATAACAGGTCAAGCTTCTGGCAGCAACTCTTGCGGCAGGTTCTGATAGGCGACAGGGCGCAAAAAGCGGCGAATCGACAGGGTGCCAACGCTGGTTGCACCAAAATTCGTGCTGGCTGGGTATGGGCCACCATGCACCTGGGCATCCACCACCTCTACCCCGGTTGGAAAGCCGTTGACCAAAACCCGGCCTGCCTTGCGTTCCAGAACCGGGCGCAACCTGCGGGCCGCATCCATATCGCTCGGGTCCATGTGCAAGGTTGCGGTCAACTGACCCACGAAACCTTTGGCAAGCGATACCATTTCGTCAAGTGATCTCACCCGCACGATCAACCCAAGAGGGCCGAACACTTCTTCGGCAAGATCGTGGTTGGCAGCAAATGTGGCCCCGGTGACCTCGAACAGGTTCGGACGCGCTTCACGCCCGGTAGACTCTGTCGCCACTATCGGTCTGACCCCGGACGTGGCGGCAAACCGCGCCTGACCAGCATGATACGCGTCGGCGATACCGGACGTCAGCATCAATTGCGCAGCACTTTGGTCCAGTGCAGCCTTGGAAGCGGCGGTAAAAAGATCAGCTTCCGGCCCGTCAATGACCACGGCAATGCCGGGATTGGTGCAAAACTGCCCTGCCCCCATGGTTAGCGACCCCGCCCAACCCGTGCCAATCGCCTCTGCTCTTGCGGCCATAGCGCCCGGCAGCAAGAACATCGGGTTGACGGAGCCGAGTTCGCCGAAAAACGGAATGGGTTCCGGGCGTGCGGCGCACAGATCAAACAGCGCGCGCCCCCCGGCCAAGCTGCCTGTAAAGCCTACAGCCTTGATCAGCGGATGCTGCACAAGGCTGGTTCCCACATCGCGCTTGCCGCCTTGGATAAGTGAGAATACGCCTTTCGGCATCCCGGTCTTTTCTATCGCGGCCTTGATCGCTTCTGCCACAATCTCGGCCGTGCCGGGATGGGCCGAATGGCCTTTTACCACCACCGGACAGCCTGCCGCCAGTGCCGCCGCCGTATCCCCACCCGCCGTTGAAAAGGCCAAAGGAAAGTTTGATGCGCCAAAGACCGCAACCGGGCCTATTGGCTGCTGTATCATCACAATTTCATGCCGAGGTGCTGGTTGACGGTCCGGCTGGGCGGCGTCATGGCGACGGTCAAGGTAATCACCCTTCAGGATATGATCTGCGAACAAGCGCAACTGCCCTACCGTCCGCCCACGCTCTCCTTGCAACCGCGCGGCAGGCAGGCCGGTCTCAGTGCAGCCCACTTCGGTAATCGCATCACCTCTCGCGTCAATCTCATCTGCGATGGCATTCAAAAAACCGGCCCGATCCGCGCGGCTGGAAGACCCATAGGTCCAAAATGCGTCTTCGGCGGTCTCTGCCGCGCGGTTCACAAGTGCTTCCGTCCCAACGCAATAGGTATGCGCTGTGCCTGTGACGGGTTCAGACGTGAAGGTGTGTTCACTGCCGACCCACTCGCCTGCAATCAAATGTTTTCCATGCGGGGTAAATGTCATGTTAGGAGCCTTTCCGGTTTTCAGCGGCCCTTGAAAGGGCAGCGATATCGCATTCCAATTCGGGGGCACAGATAACTTGCCCACTTGATTGGCTTTGCATACAGTATGTATACAAAAAACACAATCAAGTTCAACCCTGTGAAGGAGCGCCGCATGGCCCGTGACATCACCCTGACCCCAGCCGAGTTGACACAAAAGGTCGAAGCAATCTTTCTTGCCGCCGGTCTGCCACCCGCCCAAGCCGCACCCGTCGCAAGGGTCATCATCGCCGGAGAGCGGGATGGGTGCAAGTCGCACGGGATCTACCGGATCGAAGGCTGCTTGCGAACCCTTAAGCAAGGCAAGGCCAACCCCGATGCCATTCCAACCCTAAGCGAGGATGCGTCTGCTATTGTGCGGGTCGACGCCAAGGGCGGCTTTTCAAATGCTGCATTCGAGTTGGGCGCGCCGGTACTGGCGGCGCGCGCCAAGACGCTTGGGCTTGCGGCGCTTGTCATCAACGATTGCACACATTTTTCGGCACTCTGGCCCGAGGTGGAGGCGTTGACCGCCCACGGCCTGGCTGCCATTGCCATGTGCCCCAGCTATGCCACTGTCGCCCCAACAGGTGGCACCAAGGCGCTGATGGGCACCAACCCCTTTGCTTTTGGTTGGCCCCGCAAAGGGAATCCCTATGTTTTCGATTTTGCCACAAGCGTCGTTGCGCGCGGCGAGATAGAGCTTCACCGCATCGCGGGCAAACCGCTGCCCGAAGGGTGGGCCGTGGATGCAGATGGCGTCGCCACGACCGACCCGGCGGCGGCGCTGAACGGCGCATTGCTGCCCTTTGGGGGTCACAAAGGGTCAGCGATTTCAATGATGATCGAACTTTTGGCAGGGGTTATGATTGGCGATATGACCAGCCCCGAGGCGTTGGCCTTTTTGGGTGCGACCAATGTGGCCCCGCGCCACGGTGAACTTATCCTCGCATTTTGCCCGGAGCGTTTTTCCGCAGCCAAAGGCGGGCTGAACCTTGGCCGCGCCGAAGCGCTGTTTGACGCGGTGCTGGGCCAAGGTGCGCGCCTTCCCTCTGGCCGCCGTTTTGCCGCGCGACAAAGGGCCGAGACGGATGGCATTCCCCTGACGGGCGATGAAGTGGCGATGCTGGACCGCCTGCTGAAAGGTGGTCTGGACGCAGTGACCTAAGCACTCTGCCCGTCCTGAAATACAAAAGGCCCGCTTGGGTAAGCGGGCCTTTTGCTGTGATTTTCAAACTTCAGGCAACAGCGCCTGGCAGTTGTGACCATTCGGCATACCACCTTCTGAACAGATCCAACTGCCGCTTGGCAAAGCCCTTCTGGCTTTCAGAAAGCGCGTCCGTTTCGATGAAATTCAGGGTGTATTCCGCGTTACCCTGCAAAACCAAAAGGTATTTGAAAAACAGCACCAGATCGACGCCTTCATCAAATTTCGACAACACGGCAAGCGCGTTTTCCAGCTCCACCGCGCGCAGGCGGGCCATGGCGCCACCTTTTGCGGCAGCTTCGGCCAGGCGCACCAGGTTCAGCACTTCGGCGGGCAACACGCTGCCGATACCGGTAATGGCCCCGGTGGCCCCACAATTGACAAAGCCATGCACCACCGCCGTATCCACACCGACCATGAATTGAACGTCATCGTCCCGGCTGGTGATGAATTCAGCAGCATAAGACATTGGCTCTGGCCCGCCGAATTCCTTGAAACCAATCAGGTTCTTGTGATCGCGGCGCAACTCCATGAACAGGTCTGCGCGCGTGGCGAACCCATAATGCGGGCTGTTGTAAATCAACGCAGGCAGGTTGGGTGCCGCCGCCAGAACCGCCTTGAAATGCTCTTTCTGTGCGGGAATGGACGACCCGCGCGACAGCACCCGTGGGATAACCATCAAACCCTGCGCGCCAACCTTTTGGGCATGGGCCGCATGGGCCACAGCGCTGGCCGAATTCACTGCCCCCGTCCCCACGATCACGCGCAGACCAGCCTTGACCAGCCGCTCCACACCTTCCATGCGCTGCGCGTCGGTCAGCAGCGGCCAATCCCCCATAGACCCGCAATAGACAACCGCAGACATGCCCGCTGCGACCAGCTCTTTGCCCTTGGCAACCAGCGCGTCAAAATCGGGGCTGCGATCAGCTATGCAGGGTGTCATCAAGGCCGGGATTGTGCCGGAAAAAATATGGGTCGTCATCAGAACTCTCCTTCAGTGCAATTTTTCGCGGCAAGGGTTTGCACGCGGAATCGGGCGTGTTGGCCACCACATAAAGCTTTGCATACTATTTGTCGACAAAAAATACATTGACCCTGACCATGTGGTCCTTGATACACCTTGGCGGTTCCCTTAACGATAGGTCACCAAAAGGGATGCGGCATGGACAATACACCACCCCAAACCAAACCAGATCGAAAACGCGGCTCGGGCGTCAAACACGTCTATGATGTGCTGCGCGACGAAATCATTGATCTCGCGCTTGAACCGGGCAGCCCGATTGACGAAATTCAACTTGCAGACCGCTTCGAAATGTCACGCACACCTATTCGCGAGGCGCTGGTGCGCCTAGCAGCCGAAGGGTTGGTGACCACATTGCCCAACCGCTCGACCGTGGTGTCAAACATCAATTTCCTGACCCTGCACACTTTCTTTGATGCATTGTCATTGATGTACCGCGTGACGACCAGGCTTGCGGCAGAAAATCACACAGCCAAAGATCTGGAGAGTATCCGCGCCCGCCAAGCCGCGTTCGCCCAAGCAGTCCAGGACCAGGATGCGCTGGCGATGATCGCGACGAACCGCGACTTTCATGTGGCAATCGCCGTTGCCGGGCAAAACACCTATTATGAAGGCCTGTTCATTCGGCTATTGGACGAGGGGCGGCGCATTTTACGGCTCTATTATCAGTCGCATCAGGATAAACTGCCGCAGGAATATGTCGCAGAGCATGAAAATATCATCGCTGCAATTGCCGTACGTGACATTAACAAAGCCGACAGCCTTGCGCTGGAACATGCCAACCAGATCGTGGCACAGATCCAGCAGTTGATCGCGATTGACCGCCGCCAGAAAATCGCGCTGTAGCCGGGCGCGGGCGCCGTGATGTTCCTTGAACAGCATAATTGGGTCCTCGGCATGACCTGCCGTTAACACTGCTGGGGTAACGCCGTTGAGAAAAGCTTCTTCTGGGGTGGCCCCCGAAAGCTGAACTCTGACGTGGTAATCCCCCATTTTTAACGGGGTATGTTGATTTCCACTTAGAAGTGAGCCGGTTTAGCCTAAGAGGCCGATCCGAAACTAATCACACAAAATCAATGTGTTGCGTTTAACCAACGCATCGAAATGCCATCATGGCAGACAAGATCGGCGGCCCAAACATCTGATTTTTTTGGGTTTGGG
>Ga0105052_10003737_pt1 | contig 17317 bp, 14 predicted proteins | sample FRY03_FD_78094 | JGI IMG/M metagenome (GOLD analysis project Ga0105052, IMG submission 78094) | Freshwater microbial communities from Lake Fryxell liftoff mats and glacier meltwater in Antarctica - FRY-03 | ecosystem: Environmental > Aquatic > Freshwater > Ice > Glacier meltwater ... | reverse complement strand
GAGGGTTTCTGCCGCCTTCAGTCCGTTTCCGATGTCGCGGGTGAAGACGCCGGCCTGGAGCCCGAACTTCGAGTCGTTGGCCATTGCCAGGCCCTGTTCGAAGGAGGAGAAGCGGTTGATTGTCGCGACCGGTCCGAAGATCTCCTCGCACCACACCTTCGCCTCCCTGGCGGGCTCTTCGATCACGGTCGGGGCGAGGCAGCGGCCTTCGTCAACCAGCTCGCCGCCGGCCAGGACCTTCGCTCCGGAGGCAACGGCTTCGTCGATCCACTCCTTGACCCGCTCGCGGTCGCCGGGGGTGATCAGCGGGCCGACATCGGTCTCGGCGTCCATCGGGTCACCGACCACGAGGCCGCTGACGTTGGCGACGAAGCGCTCGATGAACTGGTCGGCGATCTTCTCGTGGAGCAGGATGCGCTGGGTCGAGATGCAGCTCTGACCGGCGTGAGAGAAGGCGTGGATCCGGGCCTTGTCAGCCGCGGTCTGCCAGTCGCCGTCATCGTTGACGATCAGTGGCGCGTTTGAGCCGAGCTCGAGGTTGACCTTCTTGTGGGGCACCTTGCCGGCGATGCCCCAGCCGACCGGGACCGAGCCGGTGAAGGTGATCGCCCGGGTCAGCTCGTGCTCGACGATTGCGTTTCCGACCGAGCGGCCGCTGCCGGGGATCACGCTGAGCCAGCCGTTCGGTAGGCCGGCTTCGATCAGGATCTCGGCCAGCTTGATCGAGGAGATCGGAGTCTGGCCGGCGGGCTTGAGCACGACCGCGTTGCCGGCTGCGATCGCCGGGCCGAGCTTGTGGGCGACCAGGTTGAGCGGGAAGTTGAACGGGCTGATCGCCCCGACCACGCCGTAAGGCACGCGCAGCATCACGCCGAGCTTGCCCACCCCGCCGGCCGAAGCCTCCATCGGCACCGTGCCACCGGTCAGCTTGCGGGCCTCGGTCGCCGAGAACTTCAGGGTGTCTACCGTGCGCTCGGCTTCGACCGTCGCGGTCTTGATCGGCTTGCCCGCCTCGCGGCAGATCGCCTCGGCCAGCTCGTCGCGCTTATCACGGATGATCTCGGCGGCACGGTCGAGGATCTCGGCCCGGCGGTACTGCGGCATGCCGCCCTCGGAGAAGACCTGATGGGCGACTTTGACCGCGCGGTCGACAGTTCCTTCGTCACCCTGCGCGACCCGGGCTACGAGTGACTGGTCATAAGGACTCCTGACCTCGTTCCATTCGCCGGTCTCGATCCATTCGCCGCCTGCCAAAAGCTTGTAATCCACTCTGGAACTCTCCTCGGTTCGACTCGATCGGCTCTACCGGTTCCAGACTAGACGAAAGGTCCCCTCCGGCTTTGCGCTCACGGGGCGAGGCTTAACGTTCTGCGTCTCTCTCGGCTAACACCATCTCGGAGGCACTCCTCTCCGCGATGGCCAGCCGTGGCGCGTGTGAGGGGAGCGGGCGCGATGGAAGCTCGATCCTGCCTGACGCGATGAGCTCAGCGACTCCGAACTCGTGCGGCTGCGCGCGCGAGACATCCTTGAACTTTTCGATCCGAAATCGCCACATTCCTCCACGCTAGCTGCTTGTGGCCACGGTCTCAACCCCTTCAAGGGTTGGCCCGGCAGCGGACCTCACACCTTGATCGTGATCACGTCGCCGTCGCGGACCGTGTACTCGCGGCCCTCGATTCGAAGCAGGCCGCGGTCGCGGGCAGCGGCGTAGGTCTTCAACTCGACCAGCTCCGAGAAGTCGATCACCTCGGCCTTGATGAAGCCGTCCTGGATGTCGCTGTGGATCGTGCCGGCGGCGTCGAGCGCAGTGCCGCCGCGGGGCAGGCTGCGGGCGACCGCTTCGGTCTGCTCGCCGGCGGTGAAAAAAGTGATCAATCCGAGCAGGTCGTAGGCGGCTTTGACCAGCCGGGTCAGGCCGGACTCGCCTTCGACCCCGTAGGACTCACGCATCTCGGCTGCCTCTTCGTTGTCGAGTTCGGCCAGCTCGCCTTCGATCCTCGCGCTCAGAGCGATCGCGACGGCGCCGTGCTTCGCGGCGAGCGCCGCCAGGTCGGCCGGGACTTCACTGTCGCCTTCATCGACGTTGGCGACGTAGAGCATCGGTTTGGAGGTCAGCGCCTGGAGCTGGCGCTCGGCGTCGGGCGCGCCGTCCGGGGCAGGGACGGAGCGAACCGGCCGGCCTTCGGCCAGGGCGTCGCGGACCTTCTCCAGCCAGTCGCGTTCGGCGATCGCTTCGGCGTCTCCCGAGCGGGCCTGCTTGATCACCCTTTCGAGGCGACGCTCGGTCTGCTCGTAGTCGGATAGCACCAGTTCTGTCTCGATCGTCTCGATGTCTCGCAGCGGGTGGACCGAGCCGTCCGGATGCGGGACGCCGCTGTCGTCGTGGGCGCGGACCACGTGGCAGATCGCGTCGGTTTCGCGGATCGAGGCGAGGAACTTGTTGCCGAGACCTTCGCCTTCCGAGGCACCTTTGACCAGACCGGCGATGTCGTGGAAGTAGATCGTCGCCGGGGTGATCTTCGAGCTGTCGAGGGTCGCGACCAGGGCGTCGAGCCGCTCGTCGGGCACCTCGGCCACAGCGACGTTCGGCTCGATCGTCGTGAACGGGTAGTCGCCGGTCTGGGCACCGCCTTCGGTCAGCGCGTTGAAAAGGGTCGACTTGCCGGCGTTGGGCATGCCGACGATGCCGACCTTCACGACATCGCCTCCGGCTCGGGTTTGGTGCCGTTCGGAGCGGAGCCTCCCGGAGTGGCGCCGCCCTGGGAGCCTCCCGCCGGCTCGACCGAAGGCAGCGGCAACAGCCCGCCGACTGCGGTGCCGAGGACGATCCCGGCCAGGACGTCGGTCGGGTAGTGCATGCCGAGGTACGGGCGGGTTACGGCCATGATCGCGGCGGCTCCGAACAGCGCGAACCTGAGTTTCGGCGCGATCCGCGACATTGCGGTCGCCGAGGCGAAGGAGGCGGTTGCATGGGCCGAGGGGAAGGAAAGCGAAGACGGCGCGCCGCCGAGTGGAGGCAGGCCCTCGAGCACCGGCCGCGGTCGCTTGAAGATCAGTTTGATGCCGAAGTTGACCCCGATCGAGATCGGCGCGATCACTCCCGTGGTCAGCCACTGCTTGCGGCGCCTCGGATCGAAGAGGAAGCCCGCCGTGCCGATCGCGATCCACAGGTAGCCGTTGTCGCCGGATTTGGCGATCACCCGGGCGGCTTTCTCAGCGGCCGGGTGGTGGCCCCGTGTGCGCATGGCGCGCAGCAGCCCGAGGTCGGCGTTCTTGAGGACGTTCTTCATGGCCGCGCAGGATACGGCCGCAGCACGAACGCACGCTTGCCGACTTGCTTTCCGTGGGCGAGGAATGCCGAGGTCGGTGAAGATGGCGGTCAAGTGGAACCTGACCAGAAGATCGAAGCCGAACTTGCGACCTATGAAGCCGCCTTCCGGCGGGACGGTCTGCCGATGCTCACCGAGGACTATTCGCCGGCCTACGACATTTTCACCAGGGCGGTGCCGCTGCTGGGCCTCGTACTGCTGGTGGAGCTGCTCGGACCGGTCAGCTCCGACTTCTCGCTCGCCTGGAATGCCGTCGCCGTGTTGACGGCTGTCGGCATGATGCTGCTCGCGCTGGGGCTGGTCAACCGGCACCGGAGCAGACCCTTCCTTTCCAGACCGCGGAAGATCGGCATGACCGAACTGATCGCCTTCGTACTCGTCCCGGCCATGCTGCCCGGCCTGATTTCCGGGCACTGGGGGATCGGCGCCCTGACCGCCCTGTTCAACCTTGCTCTTCTTGGCCTGATCCTGGGCGTGGTCGGCTTCGGCCTGATCTCGATCCTCCGCTGGGCCGTAGGCAGAATGGTCTCCGAGCTGGCCGGCTCGTTCGGCCTGCTGGTGACCGCGGTGCCGCTGCTGATGATCTTCTCGCTGATCCTCTTCCTCACCCCGGAGCTCTGGGAGGTCTTCGCCCAGCTCGACCGCGTCGCCCTGGGGATCGTGGTCGGGCTGTTCGTGGTGCTCGGTTCGGCCTTCCTGATCGCCCGTCTGCCGAAGGAGGTTGCGAGCCTGGAGCGGGATGCGGGAGTCGGCGGTCCGCCGCTGGAGCGCCGCCAGCGGATCAACGTCGGGCTCGTGCTGTTCGTCAGCCAGTCACTTCAGGTGCTGCTGGTTGCCCTCGCGGTTGCCGCCTTCTTCGTCGTCTTCGGCCTGCTCACGATCAATGCCGAACTGATCGAAGGCTGGATCAAGGGAACCCCCGACGTGCTGTTCGGCTTCCAGCTCGGAGGCAGGGAGGCCCAGCTGACGGTCGAGCTGCTGCGGGTTGCGACCGCGATCGCTTCGTTCACGGGGCTTTACTTCGCGATTTCGATGTTGACCAACGATCTGTACCGGGATGAGTTCCTCGACCGGATCACCGTCGAGATGCGCAAGACTTTCGCCCGGCGGGTCGAGTACCTGGAGCTGAGGAACCGCCGGAGCTGACCGCCGGCTAGAAGCCGACTTTGCTCTCGTTGGCGTCGATCCTGACAAAGATCACCTTCGTAAGGTCGAGGATTACGGTCTCGTCACCGCTGGTGAATTCGTGGGGGCTGTCACCGCTCTTCAGCGCCTTGCGGAGCTCGTCGAGCTGCTTGTCGTCCAGCTTCGCTGGAACGACCGGTCCGCCTTCGAAGCCGATCTCGACCCGGGTGAGGGCCATCAGTGATCCTCCGCCGGCTGGACGATCTCGGTCAGGACCGAGCCGGTCGCCGCGGGGTGGACAAATGCGACGCGGCTGCCGCGGATACCGGTGCGCGGGCTCTCGTCGATCAGCTTCAGGCCGATCGCCTTCGCCTGCTCCAGCGCCTTGTCGATGTCCTCGACCGAGTAGGCGACATGGTGGATGCCGGGCCCCTTCTTCGCCAGAAACTTGCCGACCGGAGTGTCCGGCCCCAGCGGCGCCAGCAGTTCGATGTGGCCTTCGCCGACGTCGAGCAGCACCGCCTCGACGCCCTGTGACTCGACGGTTTCGCGGTGTACGAGGTCCATCTCGAAACTGCGCTCATAGAGTTTGATGGCTGCGTCCAGATCCTCTACCGCAACGCCGATGTGATCGATTCGCTTGAACATGAACGGCCATCCTAGCCACCATGCGGAGTCGGCTACCGGGCGGTGCCGAGCATTCTCGGTGGCAGCCAGGTGAACAGGTTCTCCATCAGCTCGACGTCGGCGACCGCGACGCGCTCATCGGCCCCGTGAACCAGCGGCTTGGTCTCGGCCAGGCTCATGGCGCTCTGCGGGCAGAAGCCGTACACGGTCGCACCGAAGGCCTTGCGGAACCAGTGGCTGTCGGAGAAACCGGGCATGACCTGCGGTAGCACCGTGGCCCCGGGTTCGCTCAGCCCGGCCCACTCCTCGAGGGCTTCGGCCAGTGGACCGCCGTAGTCGGAGCGGTTGCCGATCACCGGGTCGTTGAAGGTGATCTGCCAGTCGCCGTCGCCGATCACCGATTCGATCCGCTCCAGCGCCTCGTCACCGGTCATCCCCGGCGGGGTGCGGCAGTCGACCACGATCTCGGCCTTCGAAGGGATCACGTTCTCCCGACTTGAGGCGTTCGCCATGGTCGGGGCGAGCGTGACCCCGAGCATCGGGTCGGCCAGCAGATCGGCGAGCAGGGGGTCACCGGCGCGGACCTCGGCCAGGGCGGCATCGAGGTCTTCCGGAACATGGCCGAGCAGGGTCTCGAGGAAACGGTCGGTATCGGCGGTGGATTCTCGCGGTGGTTGTCGGTGGAGGTTTGCGAGCGCAGGGGCTAGCTTGAGCAGGGCGTTGTCGCCGACCCCGGGGATCGAACCGTGACCGGCCGTGCCCGAGGCGCGGATCGTGAACCGGAAGGTGCCTTTCTCCCCGACCGAGAGCGTGAAGAAGCGACGGCCGCCGAATTCGACCAGCTCGCCGGCGCCTTCGTTGACGACCCAGTCGCAGCGCACCTTTTCGGGCATCTCTTCGCAGAGCCAATTCGCGCCGAAATGGGCCCCGGTCTCCTCGTCGGCAGCCACCACGAGCAGCAGGTCGCCTTGGGCCGGACGCCACCCGGACTCGCCCAGGGCAAGGCAGGCTGCCGTCTCCGAAGCGACCTGGTCCTTCATGTCGAGCGCGCCGCGACCCCAGATGTAGCCATCGACCAGGTCACCCGACCACGGGTCACGGGTCCACTCTTCCGGATTCGCTGGCACCGTGTCCACATGGCTGATCAGGCCAAGGGTCGGGCCAGGCGCGCCACCCTTCAGCCGGGCGACCAGGTTCGGACGCTCCGGCACCCTTGCCAGGATCTCTGTCTGCCAGCCGGCTTCGTCAAGCAGCCCACGCAGGAAGTTCAGGGCCTCGCCCTCGTTACCGGGAGGGTTCACCGTGTTGAACCGGATCAGTCGCTGAAGCAGCTCGGGGGCGCGCATCTTCCTGAGTATGCCACCGGAACGGGCAGCTGCGGCGGCCTGGCGCAAGACCGGGCCGGGCCCGTATGGTTCGGCATGCAATCAGTCGACCGGAGGAAGCGGCTTGGGGTCAGTTCTTGTAACAGGAGGGGCAGGATTCGTCGGATCGAACCTGGCGGTCACACTCGCCGGGCGCCATCCGGAGTGGCACGTGATCGCGCTCGACAACCTGTACCGAAAGGGGTCCGAGCTGAATCTGGACCGTCTTTCCGAGGCCGGGGTCGAGTTCGTCAGAGGCGACGTGCGGCATCCGTCGGACCTGGCCGGACTGCCGCCGATCGATGCCCTCGTGGAGTGCTCGGCGGAGCCCTCGGTGATGAGCGGGGTCGAGGGCGACAGCTCCTATCTGTTCGAAACGAATCTGGTCGGTGCCTACAACTGTCTCGAACTGGCCCGCCGGCAAACGTGCCAGTTCATCTTCCTGTCCTCGAGCCGCGTCTATCCGCTGGCCGGTCTGCGCGCCCTGGCGATCGAGGAATCCGGCACGCGTTTCGAACTGGCCTGCGATCAGCCGCAGCCGGGGGTGTCCGCATCCGGGGTGAGCGAGCAGATGCCTCTGGCCGGACCGCGGACTCTGTACGGCGCGACCAAGCTCTCCGCCGAGCTGCTGGTCGCCGAGTACGGCGAGCAGTTCCCGGTCCCGACCGTGATCAACCGGTGCGGAGTGATCGCCGGTCCGTGGCAGATGGGCAAGGTCGACCAGGGTGTATTCACGCACTGGATGCTGTCCCATGTGCTCGAGTTGCCACTCAGCTACATCGGCTACGGCGGTACCGGAAAGCAGGTGCGTGACCTGCTGCACATCGACGACCTGGTCGACCTGGTCGAGCTGCAGCTGCTCGACCCCGGAGGCTGGGACGGCACGACTTTCAACGTCGGTGGCGGCCGCCCGGTCAGCCTGTCCCTGCTCGAGACTTCGAAGCTCTGCGCTGAGATCTCCGGCAACACCCTCGAGATCGGCAGTGAGCCCGAGACCCGCGCCGGCGATGTGCCCGTTTACCTCTCGGACTGCTCCGCGATCAAGGCCCGCAGCGAGTGGCGTCCCAGCCGCGATGCCGGTCAGATCCTCACTGACATCCACGACTGGATCGTCGGTGACCGCGAACGCATCGCCGGGGCGCTGACTTGAAGCTCTCGCTCGTCATCCCCGCCTACAACGAAGAAGGCTCGGTGACCGAGACGATTGGTGGAGTCGTCCGGGTGATGGAACGCGAGGGCATCGACTACGAGGTGCTGGTCGTTGACGACAACAGCAGCGACGACACCGGCGCGGTGGTCGCGTCGCTGGCCGCCGACAATCCCCGGGTTCGTTGCCACCTCTCACCCAATCCGGGCGGGTTCGGCCACGCGGTCAGGGCCGGGCTTGTCCAGTTCACCGGCGATGCCGTGGTGATCATGATGGCCGACTGTTCCGATGACCCTGAAGACCTCGTCTCGTACTACTCCATCCTCGACGGAGGCTCGGACTGCGCTTTCGGCTCCCGCTTCACCACCGGTGCGGTGGTCCGTGACTACCCGCGCCTGAAGCTGCTGGTCAACCGCGCTGCGAATCTGTTCGTCAGGGCGATCTTCAGGCTCGGCTACAACGACACGACCAACGCCTTCAAGGGCTACCGTCGCGAAGTTATCGAGACAATCTCACCGCTGCTCTCGAAGCACTTCAACCTGACCGTCGAGATGCCGCTCAAGGCGGTCACCAGGGGGCACAGTTTCGAGGTCGTACCAACCTCCTGGACCAACCGCACCAGCGGGGACTCGAAGCTGGCGATGCGCGAGATGGGCAGCCGCTACCTCTTCATCGTGCTGTACATCTGGCTCGAGTACCACCTCAGCCGCGGTGATTACCGAAAAGGCCCCGCTCAGTCCAGATGAGTTCCCTGACCGATTCCATGCGGCGACCGGCGCAGGCCCTGGCCGACCGGCGGGTGCCGACCTGGCTGCTCGGCGTGATCGTCGCACTGCTCGGCTGGCGACTCACCTTCGCGCTGCCCGGGCCGGGCCTGGACCCGAGCTGGTGGTCCGGGCTTTACATGGCCACCCTCGATGGCATGCAGTTCGGCACCGAAGTGGTCTTCACTTACGGTCCCCTCGGCTTCCTCGGGCTTCCGTGGCTCTGGTACGGCGGGCTCGCTTCGGTGGCATTCATCTATCTGGCCGCCGTCTATCTGGCTTTCGCCTGCGCTCTTGTATGGACCTTCCGGGCCAGGCTCGGGGCTCCCTTCGCATGCCTGACCAGCGTCCTGATTATCGCCGGAGTTCCAGGCATCAACTACTCGATTGCTCTCGCGGCCCTCTGGGCCTTCGCCGTGCTCACGAAGCAGCGACCGCGGCATTCCCTGACCTTGATGATCACCGCCGGCGCCGTCTTCGCCGCGATCGAGGCCTTGGGCAAGCTCTCTTCGGGCCCCGTCATCTTTTTCGTGCTGCTGATCGCCCTGACCGGGGCTCGTGCATCCCGCAAGCAGGTTGCCGCGTTCCTGGGGATCTACGTTTTCTCGTTCGGGGCTCTCTGGCTGGTCGCCGGGCAGAAGCTCTCGCACCTGCCTGACTTCGCCATCAACTCGCTCCCGATCGTCTCCGGTTACAACGAGGCGATGGCCAGCTACACCAGCTCGCGCCTGACCGCGGCGGTGATGGTCGCCGTTGTGGTCCTGACCCTGGTCTGGGCACGTTTCGGCGAGTACCCCGGAAGGCGGACGCGCTACGCGTCCCTGGCCGTCGCTCTGATCGTGGCAATGGCCATGTACAAGCAGGGCGTGGTGCGGTCTGACGCCGCTCACGTGGCGATCTTCTTCGGGATGCTGACGGTGCTCTGGGCAGGGATCCCGACCACGAGGAGGATGACCCCGGGGCTGCTGGTCGGGGTCGCGATCCTGGGCGCGATCGCCATCCACAAATACCCGCCACCCGGGGTCGACGTCATCGGCAATGTGAAGACCGCAAAGCGGGAACTCAACACTCTCATCAGTCCCACGCTCAGGGACCAGGCCGTCGAGAACGGTCGTTTGACGCTGAAGAACCTGTACGCACTGGAGCCCGAAATTCTCGAGGCGATGGAAGGAAGATCCGTGAGCGTCGATCCCTGGGAGATCGCCGTCGCCTGGGCCTACGAGCTCGACTGGTCGCCGTTGCCCGTCTTCCAGAACTACTCCGCCTACACCACGGGGCTTGACCAGCTGAACAGCGACGCGCTCGAGTCACCGGAAGGGCCGGACACCGTACTCAAGCAGAATACGACGTTCAGCCCGTTCGATGGCCGGTATCCGACCTGGGATCCTCCGGCCCAGGCGTTGGCGACTCTCTGCAACTTCTTTCCTGTCGCCACCACCCTTGGGTGGCAGGTCCTGTCCCGGGTCCCGGACCGTTGCGCCGAGCCGGTCCCGATCGACACCGTGGGAGGTAGCTTCAACGAAGCGGTTGAGGTTCCGGCGCCAAAACGCGACGAGGTCGTATTCGTGCGCATCAACGGCGCCGAGGTTCACGGGTTGGAGAAGCTCAGGAGCCTGCTCTACAAACCGAAAGCCAGGTACGCGTCGATCTCTGACGGGAGGGTCTACCGCCTGGTTCCAGCTACGGCGGCAGACGGGCTGATCCTCAGGGCAGGCAGGAAGGTCACTGGCGCGGGCGGGCCCTTCACCCCGATTCCGCAGACCGACACCCTCGAGCTGGGCGGCACGGATGGCGACCTCGAGTTCGAGTTCTTCAGCATGAAGGTCAGTCCGCCGACCCCGGCAGGGCGCTGACTTCGTCCGCCCTCGGGCTCACCCTTTGAGTTGCTAGTTTCGTCGGCATGGAGAGACCCTCGACGTTTCTGCGAGCCGGATGAAGACGGCCATCGTCACCGGCTCCGGTGGCCTGATCGGCTCTCAGTCCGTGATCCATCTGGCTGAGAGCGGCTGGCGGGTGATCGGCATCGACAACGACATGCGCGCCGTCTTTTTCGGCCCCGAATCCTCGACCGCTCCGACCTCCGCCGGCCTGGCCGAGCGCTTCGACGGGTTTGAGGGCATCGACCTCGACATCCGCGACGCTGAAGGCGTGGTGAAGGTGTTTGCCGGGGTCAGTGGCGGCGTCGACCTGGTCATCCACACCGCCGCACAGCCGTCACACGACTGGGCGGCCCGGGAGCCGTTCACGGACTTCGGAGTGAATGCCACCGGCACGCTGAACCTGCTCGAGGCGGCCCGCGCCCACTGCCCCGACTCCCCGTTCATCTTCTGCTCGACCAACAAGGTCTACGGCGACCTGCCGAACAGCCTGCCGCTGCTCGAGCTGGACAAGCGGCTCGAGCTGGACCCCGGGCACGAGTACTACGACGGTATCGACACGTCGATGTCGATCGATCGCTCGACCCACTCGCTGTTCGGTGTGTCGAAGGCCGCGGCTGACCTGCTGGTTCAGGAGTACGGCAGGTACTTCGACATGCCGACGGTCTGCTTCCGTGGCGGCTGCCTGACCGGGCCCCAGCATGCCGGCGCCGAGCTTCACGGCTTCCTCGCCTATCTGATGAAGTGCGTCGTCGAGGGTCGCCCCTACACGGTCTTCGGCTACGGCGGCAAGCAGGTGCGCGACAACATCCACTGCGCTGACCTGGTCTCTGCTTTTGCGGCCTTCGCCGAGGCCCCGAGATCCGCAGCGGTCTACAACATCGGCGGCGGGCGGGCCAGCAACTGCTCGATGCTCGAAGCGATCGAAGCCTGCGAAAGGATCTCCGGCCGGGAACTGGACTGGACTCTCAGCGATGAAAACAGGATCGGCGACCATCGCTGGTGGATCTCCGACCTGAGCCGGTTCCAGGCCGATTATCCGGAGTGGCAGTTGAACCACGGCATCGAGGAGATCCTCGTCGAGATTTACGGTACCTATGCCGGTTGAATAACGGGACCCCTAGCGCCGCGAACAGAGCACCGGTGACTCGCCGAACAGGGTCAACTGCCAGGGACCACCCCCGGCTTCCGGCAGATACAGACCCGCCACCGCCCGCGGCAGAACCGCTCCGACAGGGGTGCCCGGTGGGTCGGAGTATCTCGATGCACTCACTGCCAGCTCGGACCCGGACGGATTGACGATGCGCAGCGCCCCGGGGCGGACTGCATACGGCACACCGCTTTCGAACGGTCGGCAGCTTTTCGACGGGAGGGGCGGTGGCGTTCCGGACACGGCAACCCCTGCGGCGTCGATCAGACTGGCGTCGAGGGTGGCACGGTACGGCGGTTCCAGTCCGTCGATTGCGTCGCCTGGCCAGGCCGGCGAGCCGTGAGCTTCGACCGCGTCGAGATAGGCCCGCGCCGGGATCTCAAAGCTCGTGCCCACCGTGAACCGGTACCCCTCGGTCACATCCCCACCGGCCGCTTCGACCCCGGCGAGCGTCGCCCGGGTATGGCCCGAGGCCGGTTGCCAGCGATCCTCGGACTGGCTGGTCATGAGTCCGATCCCCCCGGAAATCGCAACTACTGAGAGCACCCCGGCGACGATCAGCCCGGGCCGGCGGATCCGGATTCCATCCAGCAGACTCGCCGCCATCAGCAACATGAAGATCGCCGAAGGCAGCTGGTAGCGGCTTGAGGTGGGCAGTCGCATCTCGTTCCGGTTGATCCCGCTCAGCACCCAGAACGCGAAGGCCGCAGCACCGGTGATCAGCAGACCGGTCGGTACCCGGCCAAGCCGCTTGATCCGCCAGGCGGCCAGTCCGATTGCGATCAGCGCGATCAGCCGGCCCCAGATCAGGTTCGGCTGGTCGGGCTCGCTGCCGTCGCCGGTAGCCAGCCCGGCGAGTGAGGTGAATCCCGCAGCGAAAGAATCGAAAACGAATCCGGGGATCTCAGTGATCCGGCCCGGGTCGATACTGCTCTCCGCCGTGTGGCCCCAGCCGATCCACCACAGTACGTAGAACACGAATGCTGCACCGGGCACGAACAGCCTCCGTCGTCGCTCGCGCGGATTGATCGCCCATTCGACCGCTGCGGCCGCGACGAACGGAATACCGAGGCTGGAGAAGGCGAGCGACACCACCAGCAGCACCGAGGCCGCGATGTCACCGGTCCGGTCGTCCCGGCCCAGAGCGATCAAGGCCGCGATGCCTGCCGCGAGCGACCCGAAGTACCCGATCTGGAAGGCCCACAGAAGGTCTTCGAAGGCGGCACCGAGGAAAAGGATCAGCACCGTGCCGATCAGCGCCGCCCACTCACCGACCCGCCTCCGCAGGTAAACGAAGAGCACCCCGTTCATGACCAGGAAGGTCGCCGTCGCGAGGAGCTGCTGCGGCCGAGCCGAGTCCATGCCGAACAGTTCCTGGAGCAGCTTGAACGAGATCGACGGCAGCACGACCGGGTGTTCGTTGAACGGGTCCATGATCTGCCCGATCCCCCAACCTGGGCGCAGCAGCATCAGGTCCCATTCGTCGGCGATGAAGGTCAGCTTCGAGGTCAGGCTCAGGATCAGTGCCGCGGAGGCGAACATCGCCAGGCCGAGGATCATCAGCGGCGCTCGTTCTCGCCAGCTATGCCACCTGGCAGGACCAGTTGCCTGCGCTCCACCCCTCCCGGCACTCATGGCCCCGGAATCTACCCGACGGCCTGCTGCCTGCTGCTGACGTCCCCCCGGTGCGTCATCCTCCGGGCGGATGGACGATCAGCTCTTCGAAACCGGCGAACCCGACCCGCGGTCAAGCCAGGTGGTCGGCCCCGACGCTCCGCTGGCCGCGAGGATGAGGCCGAGGACCCTCATCGAGATCGTCGGCCAGGCCCACATCCTCGAGACCGGCACCTCCCTGCGCGGCGCGATCGAGTCGGGTCGACCCCACAGCGCGATCCTTTACGGCCCCCCCGGGACCGGCAAGACGACGCTCGCCCGGGTGGTCGCAACCACTCTGGACGGCGCGTTCGAAGAGGAGTCGGCGGTGAATGCCGGCCGGGCCGAGATCCGCGCGGTGATCAGTCGGGCAGAGCAGCGGCAGGCCACCTCGGGCAGGCGCACCGTGCTTTTCCTCGACGAGATTCACCGCTTCAACAAGGCCCAGCAGGACGCCCTGTTGCCCGCCGTCGAGGCAGGCACGCTTTTCATTGTCGGAGCGACCACCGAGAACCCTTACTTCGAAGTCAACTCGGCCCTGATTTCCCGGTGTCAGGTCTACGAACTGAAGTCACTCGATCCCGCCGACATCCGCCTGCTGCTCGATCGGGCGATGGCCGACAAGGAGCGCGGGGTGGCGGGGCAGGTAAGCGTGACTCCCGAGGCGCTGGAGCTGCTTGCCGACCGAGTCGGGGGCGATGCGCGCGCGGCTCTTTCGGCCCTGGAGCGGGTGGCCGCCGCCGGTGGTGAGGCAGGGGTTCCGGAGGTCGAGGATGCCCTCCAGGCCCAGGCGATCGCCTACGACAAGGGCGGCGACCACCACTACGACTACATCTCCGCCTGGATCAAAGCGACCCGCGGCTCGGACCCGGACGCCTCGCTCTACTACCTGGCGGTCATGGTCGAAGCAGGCGAGGACCCGCGCTTCATCGCCCGGAGAATGGTCGTGCTGGCCTCCGAGGACATCGGCAACGCCGACCCGCGGGCGCTCTCGCTCGCCACCGCTGCGGCCGCGGCAGTCGACCGGGTCGGCATGCCCGAGGCTGCGATCAACCTGGCCCAGGCTGCTACTTACCTCGCCCTGGCTCCGAAGTCGAACGCCTCCTACATGGGCCTGAACCGCGCCCGCGAAGAGGTGAAGCAGAACGGCCCGGAGCTGCCGCCTGAGCATCTGCGGGACAGCCACTATTCGGGCGCGGCGAAGCTCGGTCGCGGTTCGGGCTACCGCTACCCGCACGACCAGGCCGGCGGCGTGACTGACCAGCCGATGATGCCGGCCGGTCTCGAGGAATCCAGGTTCTACGAGCCGAGCGAGTACGGCTTCGAGGCCGAGATGAAACGCCGCCGCGATGCAGCTGACCGGATCCGCCGGGGGCAACTCTCAGCAAAGCCGGACTGGGCACCGCAGGACGACCCGGCGCAGCCTCCCGACCCTGAAGACTCCGCTTAGAGATTCTTAATTCGGAGCGGCACAACTTCGCTGTGGATTGGGGGTTTAAGCGGTCGCCCCACTGGAAATACGCCAGGGAGGGTTGCTGTGTCGGCCGGAGACCCGGACTGGGGGTCTCCGGTCGAGATTTTTCCGGGAACGGGTTTACACTGCGGGGATGGCCCCAAAGACTGCTGTGCCCGACGCTCCCGAGAAGACCGCGACCCTCGAGTCGCTCAACCCCGCCACCGGGGAGGTCGTCGGTGAAGTTCCGACGATCACGCCGGACCAGGTGCAGGGCATCGTCGACGAAGTCGGCGCCGTCCAGCCCGCCTGGGCGCAGCTGAGTGCCACCGACCGTGCCGGGTACATCGATCGCACCGCTGCGATCCTGCTCGAGCGGGTCGATGACATCGCCAGGCTGCTCACCGCCGAACAGGGAAAGCCGATCTCCGAGTCGTACACGATGGAGCTTCTGCCATCGATCGACGCACTGAAGTGGTGCGCGAAGGAAGGCCCGAAGATCCTCAAGGACGAGAAGATCAGCTTCCCGCAGGCGCTCTTCAAGACCAAGTCCTCGAAGTTCCGCTTCCAGCCGATCGGGGTCGTCGGCGTGATCGCACCGTGGAACTACCCGTGGACGATCCCGATGCAGGAGATCGCGATTGCGCTGCTCTGCGGCAACGGCGTGGTGCTCAAGCCGGCCAGCCTGACCCCGCTGCTGGGCGAGGAGATCCAACGGGCCTTCGAGGACGCAGGAGTGCCCCAGGGACTTATACGCACGGTCCACGGCGGCGGCCGTATCGGGGATGCGCTGACCAAGTCGAGCGCCGGCAAGATCTTCTTCACGGGCTCGGTACCGGTCGGATACAAGGTCGGCGAAGAATGCGCCAAGCTGATGAAGGGCTGCGTGCTCGAACTCGGCGGCAAGGATCCGATGATCGTGCTCGAAGACGCAAAGATGGACTTCGCCGCGGCCGGAGCGCTCTGGGGTTCGTTCGCCAATGCCGGACAGACCTGCGCCGGAATCGAGCGGATCTACGTCCGGAGCGAGGTCGGCGACCGGTTCATCGGCGACCTGGTCGAAGGAGCCAAAGGCCTCAAGGTCGGCGACCCGATCGAAGTGGACACCGCGATCGGGCCGATGGTCTCGGAAGACCAGTACAGCCTGGTCAACGAACTGGTTGACGACGCCATCGCCAACGGGGCCGACCGGCTCTGCGGAGGACCGGTCGAGATCGACGGCTTCCCCGGCAAGTTCATCGCGCCGACCGTGCTGACCGGCGTCAACCACGAGATGCGGATCATGAAGGAGGAGATCTTCGGCCCCGTGGTCACGATCATGACCGTCGATTCCGACGAAGAGGCACTCGGGCTGGCCAACGATTCCGAGTTCGGCCTCGGTGCGTCGGTCTGGACCAGCGACCGCCAGCGCGGCGAGCGCATCAGCGACCAGATCGAGTCAGGAATGGTCTGGATCAACGACCACATGTTCACCCACGGCGCCTGTCAATGCGCCTGGGGCGGGGTCAAGGACTCCGGTCTCGGCCACTCACACTCCAAGTTCGGTTTCTACGAATGCGTCGAGATCAAACTGGTCACTTACGAACGCGGACTCGCCCGCAACTTCTGGTGGCATCCGTATGACCAGACCTTCGTGGACGCCATCCGGTCCTCGGCCAAGCTGCTTTACGGCAAGGGTGGAGAGCGGATAGAAGGGCTGAGGAGTGGAGCCGGACCACTGCTGAAGGTAAGCCGCCGGGTCATCCGGCGCGACGATTGACCGGCCCGGCTGCGGCCGTTGTCGGCTCGATCCTGATCGCACCGGTGAAGGGCATGCGCGTCCAGGCCCTGGCCGAGGCCGAGGTCACGGCGGAAGGAGTCGCCGGCGACCGGGCCTTTTTCTTCGTCGAGGATGGTGGCGCGATGGTCAGTGCGACCAGGATCGGGCCCCTGCTGGCCGTCGTACCGGTGGTCGATCCGGTTGCCGGTCGGCTGCAGTTCGAGTTTCCGTCGGGGTCGCCGGAGGGCACCGTCGCCGGTCAGGTGGAACTCGGCGAACCGGAGCAGGTGACCTTTTTCGGGCTGTCGCTCGAAGCCCGTGCTGTAGCCGGCCCGTTCTCGGAGGCAATTTCCAGGCACTGCGGAATCGAGCTCCGCCTGATGGCACGACCGGAGAACCGCCCGGCTGTCGACCGGGGGTGGGCGGGCGCGGTAACGCTGCTCGGCTCGGGCTCGATCAAGCGACTTGAAGAGGCCGCCGCCGGCCAAGGCGAGCAGGGACCGATAGACCCTCGTCGCTTCCGCATGACCTTCACACTCGACGGCCTCGCGCCCCATCAGGAGGACGGCTGGATCGGGCACACCGTCCGGGTGGGCGGGGCCGAGGTACTGATTGCGGAACTTGTTGGCCGTTGCGCCGCAACCACCCGCGACCCCGATCGCGGGGAAGTTGACCTCAAGACCCTCCGTTACCTCGCCAGCTACAGGAGGGACGTTCCCTCCACAGAAGAGCTGCCCTTCGGTGTCTTTGCCAGCGTGACCCGGCCCGGCACCGTCCGCCCGGGCGACCCGGTACCCGACACCGAGCGACCGCCTGCACCGGGGACCCCGAACTGATGAGTCGACTGCTTCTGGTCGCTACCGCCGCCCTCCTGGCTGGTGGGGCCCTGTTTGTGGCCACCCGCGCTGGAAATGATTCGGGCTCTGCCCCGACCGGCTCGGCCCTTGAGACTCCGGCCGCGGACGGCGAACGCGACAGCACGCGGAACCCGTCAGGATCCGGGGGCACCGACGACTCCGGTGGCTCAGCCTCCGGCGACCCGGCCGCCGGCGGGTCGGATCCGGTGCTG
>Ga0105052_10003731_pt1 | contig 17321 bp, 16 predicted proteins | sample FRY03_FD_78094 | JGI IMG/M metagenome (GOLD analysis project Ga0105052, IMG submission 78094) | Freshwater microbial communities from Lake Fryxell liftoff mats and glacier meltwater in Antarctica - FRY-03 | ecosystem: Environmental > Aquatic > Freshwater > Ice > Glacier meltwater ... | reverse complement strand
TCGAGGCTTGGGCGTCGTTCTGCCGCCATTGCTAACCATTGTCGTGCTAATCTGGGCGTGGAATGCCATCTCCAACTACGTTCTCCGACCGATGGAAACGGGTGCGCGGCACGCGATGGTCTGGGCGGTGGGCGATGTTCGGAAAGAAATCCCGAAGGACGCGGTGCGGTTCGATGGCAATGGACGCGCCGCCGGATTTACTCTCGACGGTGAACGTTATGTTCCCGATCCAACGGGCCGGCGTTTCTTACCCGAATACGTCGTCGCATATGTCGATGAAAACCTGGATCGCTATGGACCTTATGAGCCAGCGCCCGCGACGGCGAACGCTTATTGGCACCGCTACGTGGAATTAATCTACCTTCCTCGATCGTTCATCGTGCCGCTGTTTTTGTTGGTTTTTTTAACCGTACTGTATTTCCTTGGCCGAATTTTCGCGCACGGATTGGGCAGATGGTTTGTGACAAGCACCGAGGCGGGCATCGACCGTATTCCGATCGTCAATAAAGTTTATGGTTCGGTAAAGCAGGTCACCGATTTTGCGTTCAGCGAGCGTGAACTGGAGTTCAATCGCGTTGTCGCGGTCGAATACCCGAGAAAGGGAATCTGGTCGATCGGATTCGTGACGGGAAATGGGTTGCCAGAAGTCGTCGCCGTCTCCGGTGAACCCATGTTGGCCGTCTTGATGCCCACATCACCGATGCCCATGACCGGATTCACCATCCAGATCCCCCGCAGCCAAGCGGTCGATCTTCAGATCACGATTGACGAAGCAATTCAATTTGTCGTTAGCTGCGGCGTCGTCGCACCGGGAAGCTCAACGGCGGTTGAAGGAAATCTTCGAGCGCCATTAAAAATTCCCGACGATGTCCGTCGTCCATTGATTAAGTAACGAAGGCTTGACTGTCGTCTTTTGGACGACTTCGCTAGCCTAAAGCCACGTGTTGCTTCGAACGGTGAGCCACCCCAAAGAACATGGCCTATTCCACACTCTGGGTGAGCGTGTTTACGAATCGACGCACGCGATTACTTCTTCACCAGCGACCAGTCGCGGCGTTGACGACTGCTGGGGATTCCCATTTTCTTGCGATACTTGGTAACGGTACGTCGAGCGACGGTCATGCCGCTTTTCTTCAACTCGTCAACCAAGTGCTCGTCGCTGTAGGGATCGCTTTTGTCTTCCTTATCGATCACTTCCTGAAGCTTGATTCGGATCGTATCCCATGCGACATCGTCACCGTCTTCTGTCAGTGTTCCTCCGACAAAGAACCTTTTCAGTGGCAGAATTCCTCGCGGTGTCTGGATCCACTTATCGTCGACTGCGCGGCTGACGGTCGTCACATGGACTCCGACGCGATCCGCGATCTGCTGCATTTTTAACGGTTCAATCGCTTCGGGGCCCTCATCGAGGAACCGAGTTTGGTGATTGACAATTTCCTGAGCGACCTTCGTCAAAGTGCTTCGTCGCTGTTCGATCGAATCAATCAACCACTGGGCGCTGATCACCTTCTTTTTAATGAATTCACGTTCTTCAGCAGTGCAGCCTGGGTCTTGAAGTCGGCGCCGATAATATTCACTGATGAACAACGTCGGTACACGGTCATCATCGAGACGAACTTTGTAGTTCCCCGATTCGTCCTGATCCAAAATAACATCGGGTGTGACCGTCGGTACATACGTCTTCATAAACGCACTGCCAGGCTTCGGATTCAATTTGTGCAACTCTTCGCGAGTCGCCTGAATCGTTTCGATCGAGAAGCCGGTTTTTTTCTGGATCACCGGCAAGCGATTTTCCGCAAGATCCTCAAGGTGATGCGAGATAAGCTTCTTCATCTCCTCAAAGTACGGCATGTCTGATGTGAGTTGATTGAGAAGGCATTCTCGCAAGTTTCGCGAAGCGATTCCCACTGGCTCAAGCGACTGCACCACTCGCAGCGCCTCTTCAGCGGCGCTGACATCTAGGGCCGTATGATTGGCGGGCAACAGATCCGACAGCGGCATTCTCAAATAACCGCCATCGCGGGCATCGAGAGTGCTGATGATTCGCTCTGCCAACTGCTCAACGGTGCCGTCAATGTCCATTTCCGCAAGCTGATGCAACAAATAGTCGTTCAAAGACTCCGGGCGCATTTCAGCATTGGTCATCAAGTCATGCTGACGATCGGCGTCGTCCTGCATCCGGTTCGCCGACCGGCGAAATGAATCATCGAAAGTGCTCGGTAAGTCACTATCCATGTTCAGTAAACGCTCGAAATCGTCTACGTTGTCATTGTCGTTACTGACGACCAATTCTTTTTCGTTTTCCGAGACGGGATCGGTACTCGCGCGATCGTCTTCCTCCGAAGCGGAATCCGGCTCATTAGGATCCACATCCAGTTGCTCAAGCAACGGATTCTCGTTCATCTCCTGTTCAATGCGCTCCTGCAAGGCCATCAATGGTAACTGCAGAATCTCCATCGACTGGATCATCCGCGGCGCTAACTTTTGGGTCTGCAGTTGGCGGGCTTCGAGGCCCATCGACATCCGCATGGAATTACTCTCGTAGGTGAAAACCAAGGGAAGCGACTGCTTCCCTGCAAGCTTTTATCCGCTATCGCGAAACGAACACCAAGCTCATCGAACCAGCTTACAGCAAATTCCGAGCCTGAGGTCAAAATTTCTGCCTACCTTGGAGCGCATCCGCAAGGATCTCTTTATTTGCGTACTCCAAAACACTTCCGGCAGTGATGCCCCGAGCAAGACGAGTGATCGGAACACGGTAATCCGACAGCAAATTCGAAATATAAAGCGCGGTACCGTCTCCTTCGACCGTTGGGTTTGTGGCCATGATCACTTCCACAAAATTCCCTTGGTGAACTCGTTCCACCAGGGCATCGATGGTCAATTGGTCTGGACCAATGCCATCCAGAGGCGCAATTCTCCCTAAAAGCACATGGTAGAGGCCCCGATAAACGCCTGATTGATCCAAACTCATCAAATCGCGGGGCTGTTCAACCACACAGATCCGAGTTTGGTCGCGACGGGAGTCCAGGCAAATCGCACATCGTTCCGATTCGGCTAAATTGAAGCAAACTGAGCAATAGTGCACGTTTTCACGGACACGCCGGATCGCATCGGAAAGACCAATGGCTTCCGACTTGGGCACGCGCAAGAGATGGTAAGCCAATCGCTCGGCACTTTTCTTTCCGATACCTGGCAAACGCCCCAGTTGTTCGACAAGTTGATTCACGCTTCCCGCGATTTCGGGCATCGGGATCAGGCTCCCCCGGTCAAATTGGCAAGCATGCCATCAAGTCCTGGAATATTGATATTCATATCCTTTGCCATCCGCGAAACGGCTTCGGCATAACGTTGCTTCGCTTCGCTGCTGGCAACATTGACCGCTTCGACAATCCATTCTTCCAGCATCGAATTCTCTCTCATCGCTGGATCAATTTCGATCGAACGCATTTCACCGATGCCGTTGAGTGAGACCTGAACCGCGCCGCCGCCGGTCGTAGCGTGAACATGTTCGAGTTTCAGTTGCTCGGTCAACTGTTTCATTTTTCCAGGAATCTGCTGCGCGCTGGCCAGCAGGCTGGCCATATTTCCTAATCCGCCAAAATTAAACATCAGGGTTCCTAAGTGCTCGCGTTATCGATGCGAATGATCTCGCCATCGAACATTTCGATACAGGTTTTTACGTAAGGATATGCTTCCATGTCGCGAACGCGTTGAATGCGAGTTTTCGCCAACACCGGCGGGCCCACTTTTGATTCGGTGGTTGGCTGAAACCGTGCGGCCCCCGAAACCGAAGTTTTGAAGGGTCCATCGGGGGAAGGCTCATTATCGGCGCGAGCATCGCCATCCGTTCCCAGCGATGGAAGGTCTGCTTTCCTCGCTACCGCAAATGTCGGAGAAGAGGCGAGAGCTAACGCAGGCGATGGAATTGGCTTTGTCGCCGCCGTCACGACTTCTTGGCTCGCAGCCAAATGATGATTTAATTTGGTCGGCAAAGGAGTCCCCACGTCACTTCGGACCATGGAATTGGTCGCATTTGCCTGAACCGGGGTAGAGTCGCTGGCTCGTGTGGTGGGCTCAATGTTTTTTTTTTCGATGGCGACGGTGGGAGCCGACGGTGGTGCCTTGGGTCGCACTGCAGCGCCCGTTCCGCTCACACCCGCGGTTAGCGACGCAGCGATGTCGACAATCGATTGAAAGTCGGGCAGATGGCAAATCTGAATCAGGGTTGCTTCCAGCAAAACGCGACCATGAACCGTGTGTCGAATGCGAACAAGCGTCTGGTCGATCATTCCGATAATCGCGAGCAAACGTTGAATGCCCCAGGATTGCCCCAGCGTTTTTAATTCGTGGTGGAGGACCTCACTTGTGTGCCGCTGCATTTCCGCGGGACAACCAACCGTCACGGCGATCAAATCGCGAAAGTAACCCAAAAGCTGTTCGGTGAATTGCCCCGCTGCGATCCCTTCGATCGCGGCTTGATCGACAAGCCGGAGGGCTTCTTTCGCGTCACCGCTCGCCAATACCTGGGCCATCGCATGCAACCGCGTGTCATCCGCCGTTCCCAACATCATGTGAACGGTTTCAGCGGTAATCGGTCCGGTGCTAAAACTGATCACCTGCTCAAGCAACGATTGGCTGTCTCGCATCGAACCGTCGGCGCGGCGCGAGATCAATCGCAGGGCATCATCGTCCGCTTCGACGTGTTCCGCAGAGACGATTTCTCGGAGCCGTCCCATGATTTCCTCGGATTTTACCGGGGAAAAATCGAATCGCTGACAACGGCTCAGAACCGTGATCGGAATCTTTTCCGGATCGGTCGTGCAGAAAATAAATTTGACGTGCGAGGGCGGTTCTTCCAGCGTCTTCAGTAGCGCATTGAAGGCCGCGCTGGTCAGCATGTGGACTTCGTCGATGATGTAAATCTTGTAACGCGAGCGACTGGGTCGAACGCCGACGTTGGCCCGGAGGCTGCGAATCTCATCAATTCCACGGTTGCTCGCACCGTCGATTTCCAGCACGTCGACGTCTTCACCCGCATCGATGGCCTGAGCGGTATCGGAGGCTCCATCGGGACTGCAGGTGGGTCCGTCGGGATCGTTAAGAGCTTTGGCGAAGATCCTAGCCGTGCTTGTTTTTCCGACGCCGCGAGCTCCTGTAAACAGGTACGCATGCCCAACGCGGTTGGTCTCAATGGCGTTGCAAAGGGCTTGTCCAACGTGCTGCTGTCCAACAAGCTCACCGAAGCTTTTGGGACGATACCTTCTCGCTACCACGACATAGCGATCGTCGGCTTTCGGCTGATTGTCGTCTTTAGCTGGCATACTCATTCGCGCAGGAAGCCATTCTCAGGACCGTAGGTTGATCGCTGAAACCATCTTCAACGAACCGGTATCACTATCGAATGCATCACGCTGACTACGTGGTGGAGGCGGCCCTCACACAAAGGTACCCCGCTTATGGCTGCTCCAGTTAAGGCCTGACCAGGTTCACGGCTCCCCATCGCAAGAGCCGCCACCACCGAATAGTCGAACATGAAAACCTTGAGGGATTAATCATTGAGTCGATTGCGATCGCAGCACGAAGCGTAAGCTTTCTTGTCGCAATCGCCAACCCACAAGGGTACTCAAGTGAACCGATTCAGGAAAGATAATCGATCCCCTAAGTTCACGTGCTGATTAACGACGGCCCCCGCGACTTTGGGGCGCACGGGGCGGACCGGAACGACGGTGGCGTTCGATATTCGAGTCAACCAATAAATTGATCGTATCCAGCCACGTCGGTACATTCCAATGCTTGGGCGCGGCTGACGGGCTTTCGGGGTCACTTGGTGCAACGCCTTCCGCGACGGCATCGCTTCGGGGTCGAGTCTCGCCTCTGCCGCGACCTCGGCGTCGTCCACGTCGGATTCGTTCCGCCTCTTCGTCGTCCTCATGATCATCATCAAGTTGGACGTCATCGATCAACTCCGAATCCAACTCTGCCGCGAACAGTGGTTCATCGTCCAAGTCTTGATCTTCAGTCTCTTTTGCGACCAGATCTTGAGTTGGCGTCGCTTTTTCATCTCGACCACGGCCCGTTCCACCACGTCCTCGGCGACCACGACGTCGACGTGGCCGGCCAGGACCTTCCTTCGTCTCGGTCACGCCATCGATATCCGCGTCTGCAGAGGACGGCCCCAAATCTTCGTCCAACAACAAATCATCGTCAATGAAATCGACTTCGGGACTGCGGGACGGTTCGACATGACGCGGGCGTGTTTCAGCCTCGGGAGCAGACATTTGTTGCCGCTGGCCACGACGGCCACGACGACTGTTTTCGATTGGACCTTCGCTTTTCACCGTTCGTTCTTGGCTTTCAGCACCGTCACGCGGCGCTTCTCGGCGAACGGATGCTTCACCTCGGGACGACTCCCCACGAACTGCATCGGAACGAGATGCTCCGCGCCGCGACGAATCGCTCCGTGAGGACTCATCTCGGAGTGGCGCGTCACGACGAGCGGGTTCCCGCCGAGGCTCACGGCCACGCCCGCTGCTGCTGCGATCCGGCTCAAGTCCATCGCCCGCAACTTCAGCATCCCAGCCGATGGTGTCATCAGCCGCGACCGCTGGCTGGCTTTCACGTTCCGTGGCGTCACGTCCGCGATTTCTGGAACCACCTCGACGCCCTCGGCGAGGTCGGTCTTGGTCATCGCGACTCCGTTCGACCGTTTCACCACGCGGAGCATCGGACTTCTCGTCCAAGTCGGAATCTAAGTCGAGAGAATCGTCGCTATCGGCCTCTACGAACAATGAGGCCTCGTCGTCGACATCATCCCAATCGATGAGCCCATCGGCAAAGCTTCGCCTTGGAGGACGACGCTCACCGCTTCCCTCGTCTCGCCCTTCGGTGGATCGAGCGACGGGTCGGTCTTCACGCCGCGGTGTCTCCGCTCGGGCCGTTCGTTCAGGCCGTTCGGTTCGATCGCCGCGTTCAGGGCGTTCGGTTCGATCGCCGCGTTCAGGCCGTTCGGTTCGTTCACCGCGTTCAGGCCGTTCGGTTCGTTCACCGCGTTCAGGCCGTTCGGTTCGTTCACCGCGTTCAGGCCGTTCACCGCGTTCCGGCCGTTCGGTTCGTTCAGGGCGTTCAGGCCGTTCGGTTCGTTCAGGGCGTTCGGTTCGTTCACCGCGTTCACCGCGTTCAGGGCGTTCGGTTCGTTCACCGCGTTCGTTTCGTTCGGTCGGACTTAGCCGCTCGCTTCTTGCAGGAGCTTCCGATTCACTTGCCTGGGTCCGACGGGCCGGTCGCGATGGTGGCAATTCTGCCGGAGCAGCGGAACTTCCCCACGAATCCGGTTCCGAGTCGTCGACCAATCCAGAACCAAAGCCGCGTCGAGGGCGAGCGTTTGGCCGCGTCTCTTCGATGGCGTCGCTTCGTGCGATCACTTCAGGCTCCGGTGAACGGAAGCCCGACGATGGACGCTCACGTTCAGGCTTGATAGCCGGATGTTTTTCTTCCGCAGGCGTCTCGATTTCGGCCTCTGGGGCTGTTTTGATTCCCAAAGTACCGATCAACGTGTCCCAGGCAGAACGCTTGGCGGGCTTTTCAACCGGTGCTGGCGGTTCAGGGATCTGAAAGCCTGGCACGACGGGATCGGGACGCCGATCAACGATCTCCGCCAGCGGATCTCGCTTGGCTGAGCTCTCATTCGCGGGGGAAATCCTGGCGGCTTCTGCGGCCAATGTTTTTGCCGCAACCGAGTTTTCACGTGGGTTTTCGGCTTCCGGCTTCTTTTTTGTAGCTTCTTTCGCGACGGGTTCGGCAGGACCTGGCGTGCCAAGGATGTTAGCGAGAAGTTTCCAGTGGTCGGACATCATTAGTAAATGCAGTGCAATTTATTTTTCGGATCGCGACAAGTTCGCGTTCAACGCAGGCTATATGTATAGCCCTCACAACGGTTTCACCAAAGCCCGACCCACGGTTTTTGTCTGCAAATGTCTTCCACAAAACCACTTCGACCTCTGATTATCCTCGGAACCCGCCCGGAAGCGATCAAGCTCGCGCCGTTGATTCTCGCTTGCAAACGAAACTCCGCCCTCGCGCCGATTGTCTGCAGCACGGGCCAACATCGTGAAATGCTGGATCAGGTCCTTGGTTATTTCGAAATCAAACCCGAAATCGATCTGGGGCTGATGAAGCCGGGACAAACGCTAGCCGGCCTCACAGCCGCCTGCATCGGCGCGGTCGATCGCACTGTTCACGAACAAAGACCCGACGCGATCGTGGTTCAAGGTGATACCACGACCGTAATGGCGTCTTCCATGGTTGCATTTTACCACCAGATCCCGATCGTCCATGTCGAAGCGGGGCTGCGCACTGGCGATCTCCTTGCCCCCTGGCCGGAAGAATTCAATCGACGGGTGACCGGAATCGTCACCACGCTTCACTGCGCCCCGACGCAGGGCGCGGCTGACGCCTTGCTTCGTGAATCCGTCCCCATAACCTCCATTCGCGTAACGGGAAACACCGTCATCGATGCGTTGCTGATGGCAGTTGAACGTGAGCGTGGGCGTGGCGAACAGTGGCACATTCGCTATCCGATGGTCAAAAAAGGACCAGTCCTGCTGGTCACCGGCCATCGACGCGAGAATTTTGGGGATGGTTTAGCGAATATGTGTGACGCTTTGAGTGAACTCGCTGCCATGCATCCTGACTTGCAAATCATCTATCCGGTTCATCTGAACCCCAACGTCATGGGGCCGGTGCGAGAACGTCTCGGTGGCTTGGCAAACATTTTTCTGACGCCACCTGCAGAGTACCCCGAGTTCGTTTGGTTGATGGACCAAGCGACAATCGTGCTCACCGATTCCGGTGGTGTTCAGGAAGAAGCTCCTTCACTGGGCCACCCCGTCCTGGTCACTCGCGACAAAACCGAACGCCCGGAAGCAATTGACGCAGGATTGGCGGAGTTGGTGGGGACCAATCGCGAAAAAATAGTGAACCGAGTGTCACAGTTGTTAGCCGCCCCGAAATCAACGTTGCCACTTCCCGAGAACCCCTATGGGGATGGCAACGCTTCGAGCCGAATCGTGGACTGGATGCTGGAGACTTGGCGATAAGTTCGGTTGTCGGTCACTGCCATTTTCGCAGCCCTGCGTTCTCAACCGCAACGCAGGCCCTTCGCCGTCATTGATGTTGCCATCTCGCTTGCGACTGCCCAGTTTTGCAATCGTGCACAACGATCATCGACGCTCGGATGAAGCCACGATGCTTTTCCAGGCGAATGATCTTGGCGAGTGACCCAGCGAAGTGCTTGGCAATATCGATCGGCAGCACCTTGATAACGACAAGGCGGTTGCAATTCGGCAGGCAAATCCAACGACCTGACGCAGGCCCAACGGTCCGCATCGTACTCCGTCGCGTGCGCTATCCAGCGGAGAGACAACAGCGTCACCACGACCGCAACCAAGTTTGAAGCAACCGTGATGATGGGAGTGGACGGAAACGCAGCTGAAACCAGCCCCGCTCCTGCCCAGCTTGGCAACAGCACCAGCATCCGAAGCCAAATGTGATAGCGACGCACATGAGCAATTTCGTGCAGCATTACCATGGCAAGATCTTGGCGAGGCATTTCCGCCAGAAGCCGATCGGTCACAATCATGGAACGAAGCCCAGGCAAAAAACCCGCAACCACGGCGTTATAAGATTTCATCCCCGTATCCCAAACTCGCACCGGGAGACGCTTTACACCACAACTGTCCAACAACCCTTCAACCCAATCCATTTCAGGTCCAGTGAGCGGTCGCGTCTTCCATGCCTTTCCAATGATCACTGGCACCAGCAATGGAATACACACAATCGTGAATGCCGAAATGATTGCCGCGGCCGCCTGCTCGTCGAACCATTCTGAATAGCGAAGCAGATCGGTGCCAAGCAAAATGGCAAATACGGGAATGAGAATCCAGCCGCCTGTGGCAATCAGGGTTGATACCAGTTCGTTGACCGTACGCAGCCCGCTTGATTTCACATAACTCATCGCGACGCCGTAGCGATGTTCACTGATCCACGTCGACGCCGTGATGCCAAGCCCCGGGGCGAGCAACGCCATTGTCTGCAACGTCATCGACGACTCAAACCATGGCCAAGTCTTAACAGCGGAAGCGAGACGAAATCCAATTAAACAAACGGCCGATACCGCCAGCCCCATCCAGCGAAGTGCGTCGAGCTGTCGCTCTAAGATGCGAGCGACGCCAAGATCATCGAAACCGGAAGCAACCGCCCTTCGCGCCGCCGATGAAGCCGTCTGAGCGAGCACAATCCAAGCGGAGACAAGCATCACCGTCGCCCCAAGACAACAACCCAGCGGCACGTTCTCTGCAGGAAGCGAGCCGAAAGCGAGAGCCGAAACGACGAGGATGAACCAGTAAAGTGTCATGGCCCACAGCGTAAGCCAAGAATCGACAATCGGCGTTGCGGATTTGCGATGTTCCGATGGTTCGCAGGAGAGATATTTCTGCTTGTATCGATCTTATCGATCTTATCGATCTTATCGATCTTATCGATCTTATCGATCTTATCGATCTTATCGATCTTATCGATCGTTACGACGGACTTAATAAGCTTCTGGTTGTCGCCATGCGACCAGAAGCGTTTTGAGCAGGATGCGGCAATCCAGCCACAGGGACCAAAAACGGATGTACTCGTGGTCCAGGTCAACGCGTCTCTGCATCTTTTCAAGCGTATCGGTTTCACCGCGACAACCATTGACCTGCGCCAAGCCCGTGATCCCTGGCTTGATCTTGTGACGAAGCATGTAGCCACGAATCTGACCGCGATACAACTCATTGTGCGCCGTCGCGTGCGGTCTTGGGCCCACCAACGACATACCGCCATCAATCACGTTAAACAACTGGGGCAATTCATCCAAACTTGTTTTACGAAGAACCGCTCCAAGCGGTGTGATTCTCGAATCCCCTTTGGTCGCTTGTTTGACATCGGGGCCATTATCACACGTCGTCATCGACCGAAATTTCCATATACAGATCTCCTGGCCGTTTAAGCCATAACGGCGTTGGCGAAAGAAGACGGGGCCTGGGGATGTGAGTTTAATTGCAATCGCTATGCAAAGCATGGGCACCGACAGCATCACAAGTCCCACACAGGCAAAAACCAAATCCGTGATGCGCTTTCCGGCGCCATCAATGCCCCGCAGCGGGTTCTCAAAGATACTAACCGCAGGTAATCCACCGATCGTTTTAAAGCTTGAATGCAACATTTCGAAAACAAAAAAATCGGGAATCACATACACCGAGGCTGTTGAATCTCGCAAACGATCCAATAGGCAGCGAATCCGTTCCTCCGCTCGCATGGGTAGTGTGATTAGTACCGTATCAATCATCCCTTGCTGCGAGTCAGAAACCATTTGCTCCAGGTTCCCGATCAACGGACGGACTTTTGAATCTCCATCCTCACGCGTTGCCTGGCGGTCATCGTAGTATCCGACAAAGTGCCAGCCCCATCCTGAATCGCCGCGAAGATTTTCTTCCGCTTGACGTCCGAGATCATTCAATCCGGCAATGGCAACACGCCTCAAACCAATGCCCTTACGCATCATCCCATGACGAACGATTCGGGTCGCCATGCGGCAAATGCCGATGACCGCGGGCGTCAAAACAATCCAAGCCAAGATCATCGATCGCGAATAGAGGCCGCCCGCTTTCGCGACGAAGGCCAAAAGCGAAAGAAGCAAAATCGTGCTGACCCAGGTCATCGCAACCGCGGACACTTCCTGGTTAACATTGTCGATATGATCTTGTTGATGAAGCCCGACGGCTCGTCCCACGACCAGAAAAATGATGGTCGCAAGCAGGCCAGCGACTAAGACCGATTCATCCAAGATTTCGTTGCCTGCGGTCACCACCAAGGCAAGCGAAGCGATCACCGCGCACGCATCCAATGCCGGCTGCAGAAAGTCACGCCACTGACGATGGCGACGAATAGAAAGGCTAGACAGCGGCACGAGAACACTCGAAGAAAAAAGCAACGTACTAGATCGTCATAACTCTAGGTCGCGTTTTCGCTCGCCCAGTCCATTCCCAGGTCAAGCCACACCGCTTGGTGGGTCAAAGCACCGCTGCTGATACGTTCTACACCGGTCCTGGCAATTTCAGCGATCGTGTCAATCTTAACGTTACCGCTTGCCTCCAGCTCCACTTCCGGCGAGATCCGATTGCGCATGCTGACCGCTGCCCTCAATTGTTCAAGGGAAAAGTTATCAACCAGCACGATGTCTGGTTTTGCGAGCAACACATCCTCCAATTGTTCAAGCGAATCGACTTCAATCTCAACCATCTCGGGTGCCTTCATCGATTCTGCTCGACCTCCCGACCAAGCCCGTGCTCGCTCCGCCGCCGAACGTGCGGATAACAAGCCATGCTTCCCATCGATCAACTCGCCAGCCAGAGCCAAGTGATTATCTTTCACTAAAAAGCCATCAAACAACCCCGTCCGATGGTTATTTCCGCCTCCACAGCGAACGGCGTACTTTTCAAGTCTGCGGTAACCCGGGGTTGTTTTGCGAGTGTCATAGAGGCGCGACTTGGTTCCTGCCAACTGTTGTGCAAACTGAGAAGTCAATGTCGCGACACCGCACAAACGGCTTAGGAGATTAAGAATCAATCGTTCGCAGGTGAGCAGATCCCGAGCATTGCCGGTCAGCTTCAAAATGGGCATTCCGACGGGCAACGCCTCACCGTCTTGGATCATCATCTCGATATCCAAGTCTGCATCCATCTCGTCGACGATCCAAGGCACCGCTACCAAACCAGCACAAATCCCAACTTGCCTTGATACGACGTCACAGCGTCCCCGTCGATCCTGGCTAATCAGACAGACCGTTGTCCAATCAATCGAGCGATCAAGATCTTCGCGGACCGCCAAGCGAATCAATTGACGACAATCGTCTTCCATCGCCGCGTCCGCCAGCACGGGGGCATAGTCTCGACGCTTCATCACCACAGGCAACCCTTTCGAAATCGATGAATGCTAGCCTCTGTTTGGAAACATTCAGAAGCGAAGCACATTTTAAAGGCAAATAATCTGACACCGAGCTTGCCAGGCCACTCGGCACAAGAGATATTCACAATACGATCGGTGAGCCCGTTTGAACATGTTCGCAGTCGGACATCAGCCTCAAGAAAACGATACCCAAGCCTGGCGGATTTTTCCCGAATGGACCAGCCCACTGTGGACATCGATTCTTGTGCAGGCCCACCAGGTCAGAGGATACCAGTCTTGTCCTCCATGATCGACCGTCGTGATATTCAGCGGCTGTGGATGACTGTTGCGGCCGGGGCAATCGCGATCTGTATCCTGAGATTCATCACGACAGAGCCGGTCGTTTTTTCCGCCCGCCAAGTGTCCGGCGATAATACGTCGACGACAGGCTTTAAAGTCGACGTCAATCTTGCCTCGGCCGCGGAATTGGCGTTGCTGCCCCAAGTCGGCCCCATACTGGCAAGCCGAATCGTTTCAGAACGTGAAAAAGGCGGCGAATTTTTGACGATTGAGGACTTGAGTCGCACCCCAGGGATTGGCCCCGAACGCGCGGCACGATTGGCGTGTTTGATCGAAGTCAAAAAATGAATTCTGCCCCGTGCTGAGTGGCAGCACGATCGCACCGCAACCCCTCGAAAAACCGCTCCCCAAAAGCATCCGCCTCCTTGTTGAAAAGGGGACCATGTGGGCACGGGGAGTGAGTATGCCATAACCAATCAAGCCCCATATTCGCACCATCAACGAAACGTTTCATGCCATCCGTACATCATGAATTGCCGCCATCGCAATTCAAGCTTCATCAACCTTTTTTGCCAGCAGGTGACCAACCTGAAGCGATTCGTGCGTTGGTACGAGGCTTTCAATCGGGCGATCCGTATCAAGTGCTATTGGGCGCTACCGGAACAGGAAAGACCTACACCATGGCAAACGTGATCGCGCAGGTCGCACGCCCAGCGCTAATCCTTAGCCACAACAAGACACTCGCCGCCCAGCTTTATGGTGAATTCAAAGAGTTCTTTCCTGAGAACGCGGTCCACTACTTTGTTAGCTATTACGACTACTACCAACCCGAAGCCTATATCCCTTCTCGTGATGTCTATATTGAAAAAGACTCTTCAATCAATGAAGAGATCGATCGATTGCGATTGGCAACGACAAGCTCTCTAGTAAGTCGCCGCGACGTGGTCATCGTCGCTTCGGTCAGCAGCATCTACGGCCTCGGTTCCCCGGACGAGTACAAGAAACTGGTGGTGAGGCTGCACAAAGGTGAAAAGACACGGCGTGACCACCTACTGCTCAAGCTTGTTGATGTCTTATACGAACGCAACGACCTCGGTTTCGAACGCAGTAAATTCCGCGTTCGCGGTGACTCGGTTGAGATTTGGCCAAGCTACGAAGAGTTTGCCTACCGCGTGGAAATGTGGGGTGACGAGATCGAACAAATCTCCATTATCAAACCGCTGACCGGCGAAGTGATTCAGACCGTTGATGAGATCTACATCTATCCGGCGAAACACTTTGTTATGTCAGAGAACCGAATTCAGCAAGCGATACGAGCCATTCGCACTGAACTTGAAGAGCAACTTGCGACGTTTCAGTCTCAGGGAAAACTGCTCGAGGCCCAGCGGCTTTCAGCGAGAACGCGGTTTGATCTTGAGATGCTTCAGGAAGTCGGCCACTGTCCAGGGATTGAAAATTACAGCCGGCCACTATCGGGCCGCCCCCCGGGCTCAACCCCTGACACGCTGTATGACTTCTTTCCTGATGACTTCGTCACCTTCATCGACGAGTCCCATGTCACGGTCTCGCAAATTCGAGCGATGTACGCGGGCGATCGCAGCCGCAAGTTAACCCTAGTGGATCACGGCTTTCGTTTGCCCAGCGCGCTTGACAATCGACCACTTCAGTTCGCGGAATGGGAAGAAAAGAACGGACAAATATGCTTCGTTTCTGCGACGCCAGCGAAATTTGAGCTCGAGAAAACCGGGGGCGAGGTTGTCGAACAAATCATTCGCCCAACGGGATTACTCGACCCGGTCGTTGAGGTCGTGTCGGCAAGAGGTCAGGTGCAGCACCTGCTTGGACAGATCCGCGAACGAGCCGCAATTGACGAACGCGTCTTGGTAACGGCGCTAACGAAACGGTTGGCGGAAGACCTCGCGACGTTTATGCAGGAACAAAATGTACGATGCAAATGGCTGCACAGCGAACTAAATGCGTTTGAGCGAGTCGACCTGCTGCAGGAGCTTCGACTCGGCAGATTCGATGCCTTGATCGGCGTTAACTTACTTCGCGAAGGACTCGATCTTCCCGAAGTCTCTCTCGTGGCCATCCTCGACGCCGACAAAGAAGGCTTCTTACGAAGCGAGACCAGTTTGATTCAAACGATCGGTCGCGCGGCTCGTAACGTGAACGCGAAAGTGATCCTTTATGCCGATCGAGTCACCGAAGCTATGCGAGCCGCCATTGATGAGACGCAGCGTCGGCGCGGAATCCAAGATGCCTACAATACGAAACATGGGATCACTCCCACGACGATTAAGAAATCGATTCGGGCTGGCATCGAAGCAGACGCATCCAAACACCAGCGGACCAAAGCGGCGGCCAAATCCGACGAGATGGGGGCATACATCACGATCGAGTATGTCGATGCGTTGGAGCAAGAAATGCTGGCGGCGGCCGAGAACCTTGAGTTTGAACGGGCTGCGAGTATTCGGGATCGCGTTCTTCAGTTGAAGGAACATATCGGTAAACCGATCTCCGAAGTGGAACTTGACTCCAAAGGCAATGCCGGAGGGAAGCAGCGCGGACGCAAGAAACAATCCTCCTCCGGCCGCGGGCGAGTCCCCAGACCCAAACAAGGATAAACGCGACTCCAAAGCCTTTTCAAGAAGCACGCTCGCTGCGTTGATTCACAGCTCTCGCCAGCGAAAGAAACAGCTCGAGAGACGCTGAAGCATTGCACCCATCGACGAAAAAAGCCGCGAACGGATTTTGACCCATTGCGGCTTCATGTTCAGCAATCATACAAACCGAATTATTCAGCAGCGGGTGGAGCAGAAGTTTCTTCCGCTACTGGAGCTACTTCCGCTACTGGAGCTACTTCCGCTACTGGAGCTACTTCCGCTACTGGAGCTACTTCCGCTACTGGAGCTTCTTCCGCTACTGGAGCTTCTTCAGCTACTGGAGCTTCTTCAGCAGCCGGGGTTTCAACGGCGGTTGGCGTCTCAGCGGTAGCGGTAACGTTTGCATCTTCGGCCGCTGGCGCGGTCACATCGGTCGATACGTCAGTCATCGTGTCCGCGGGCTGGCATCCAAGAGTCGCGAATACGATCAGCAACGCTGCGCCACTCAAAAGTGTCTTTTTCATAGGTTCCGGGTTTGTTAAGGAATGTAGAGCACCGCCGAGCATCATAGAAACGAATCGCCCGGATGCAATGCAGGCAAAACATTCTGCGGGAGAAACGAGCGATTTTGCCAGAAGAGCAACCGCGATTTTCGATACAAGTTGTTTCTTCACCACAATCGACCGTGATGATCGTAAAACGAACAACCCTCTCGCGAAGTGGCTATGTTTCCGGACTCTTAGATGACGATGAAACACGCGTAATCAGCTCCTAAACGTTAAGCCCGGCGAGAATCCGATGACGCGATTTTTTTTATCAACGTTTGCGTTCATCGCTCTTTCCGCCTCGACACCCGTTGTCGGTGGTGATGATCCTCGTTTTGCAGTCGCGGAAGATTTGACCTGGGCCGAACTCCGTCTGTCTGACGAACCGAGTGCTTCTGCAAATGAAGATTCCAATCGTCGTCCGCTCAGCACCTCGGCACGGCTTCGCCAACAACGTGCGCTGTATCGTGATCAACAACGAGTCGCAAGAATCGAAGCAAACGCATGGATTGGCTATGAGCCGCTTCGTCCAGGCTGGTCGTCGGTTCCGATGATGTCTAGCCGATTTCCGGATCGCCAAAGGATCGTGATCCCCGTCTTTGTTCCTTGAACTATTTTTCGAATTTCGAAAATTTGGTTCAAGCTACGCGATGCCCTGAGACGATGCATTCCCAGGGGACGGGGGATGGTGCGCGCCGACGATTCCGGCCATGCGCTTTAAAAACAAAACTTCTTGCACCGCGTCTCTCGCATTCATCGCGTTGCTGGTTTTTGCGAGCACCGGCTGCAGCTTGCTCCCCGAGGTCAAGCATCGACCGAAGCTACACAACCCTTTTCCGCAATTGAAGCAGGTCGCCGTTCTTCCCTTTTACAATCAAAGTGACGAACCGACTGT
>Ga0105052_10003730_pt1 | contig 17321 bp, 16 predicted proteins | sample FRY03_FD_78094 | JGI IMG/M metagenome (GOLD analysis project Ga0105052, IMG submission 78094) | Freshwater microbial communities from Lake Fryxell liftoff mats and glacier meltwater in Antarctica - FRY-03 | ecosystem: Environmental > Aquatic > Freshwater > Ice > Glacier meltwater ... | reverse complement strand
GGGATTTCTACTTCTCTTGTTACCAAAGCACTATCAGAATAAATAGTTACCGATACAACTTTGCTTTTGACCTCTGCGGGATCTTTTTGTTTTTTAATTTCCTGAGCTTTAGTATCAAGACAAACCCCACCTACTAGAATTACTAGTAAAGTAATGGTTTTTAAAAATCGGATCATTGGAGACATAGGAAACCCCTTTTTCAACTTATATGGGAAGTTTAGAACCATAAGACTAACAAATTAGTACGGGTTTTTTGCTGAAAATCAGCCAAAGTTTACCTTCACATTATAAATTAAGCCGAATAATCAGCATTACCCAAACCTAAGAATAAGACGATTCAACCACTTGTTTTTACTGAATATTAAAAAGATTTGTGTTAAGCGCTTTGTTTTCATAGCATTTAATAAGAGATCAATTATTGGTTTGTAAACAATTTAATAAGAGAAACTAAAAGTGAGATTACTATTAATAGCTTTCCTTTTTACAACTATTCTTGGTTGTGGTGATGCAATTCCTTTATACCCTGTAAAAGGAACCATTATTTTAGAAAATGGAAAACCCGTAACTCGGGGAACCATCGAATGTGAATCCATCGATAACAATAAAAAAACAAACGCTTCTGCAAGCATTAGTAATGATGGAACTTTTGTTCTTGAAACTATGGGTAAAAAGGGAACCGTTGCAGGCAAACATAAGGTCACACTAATTGAACTACCCGGTAATTCCGACTTGCCTATTAATAAACAACCTAAAAGGGAATTTGATATTAAATACCGAAGTTACGAAACTTCTGATCTTACAATCACTGTTAGCCCAAACGGGGAAAATAATATCAGTCTGAAAGTTAGTCCTGCAAAATAACATTAATCATCCGTAATTTGGCCATCGTCTCTTAGTGCATATCGCTGAAGCATCGTGGTACTAACAGAATTGTTAAGTGCTTTTACTCTACCATCGCAAAATACAAATTGACAAACGCCAGAATGAGTGCTTCCAAATCGAAAAGCCCCAAGCGCAGACTTAGGGTCGGAGACAATTCCATATCCAGGGCCAGCACACCTTACAAACGATTCTTCATTATCGCCATTATAAATCGAACCATCGCCACCGTTAGCACCTGTAACAGATCTTCGCCCAATGCCCAAAAGATTTAAAGGCACATGCTTTTCACCAAACATCATCGTATTGCTAGTACCATCAGTAATGTCAAGAATTTTCAGTTGACCCCGGTACTGAGCAACAGGAATACCAGTAGCAGAATTAGAAGTGGACCAAATAATTACACCTTTTGCGGTCCAAGTATCATACCAAGCAGGGACAGTATTATTATCACCACCATTGCAAGCATAATCAGAAAGTGCCCCGGGGACATTAACAGCCCCAGCAGTCTGATCTCCATCAGTACTAAGCGAAGTCGCACTACCGCTTCGCCTTCCTGGGCAAAGAAACGATTTAACAACTGCGGTTCTTGCTGCGAGAGGATTAGCACCATAAAGGGCTTGTAAATTCCACAGGTTGAAGGCCGATTGCTGCTCAACAAAGGGAAGTAGCAAAACAGCCCAAGTTGCATAGCCGTCATTAATTCTACTTGGAGGCAAGTAATTTTGAGTGTCGTGAAAGTTATGGGTAGCAAGGCCGAGTTGTTTTAAATTATTAGAGCAACTAGCCCTAGCAGCGGCTTCACGAACCTTTTGCACCGCGGGCAAAAGTAATCCAATCAAAATTGCAATGATCGCTATCACTACCAATAATTCAATCAAAGTAAAAGCAAATCTTTTTTTCATTGTTGAGCACCTTGGGCAGTAATTATTTTTGAACACATATTATTTTAAGGTTTAATAATCTAAAAACCAAGCGGTAAAGCAAACTTCTATACTTTTTTTAGCCATCAATGTTTTATGCTGCTTTTCGATTATTCCCTTTTTCCAAGTTATAAGTGTGACGAATTAAATAAGATGCTTTACCTTGGCTCTCAAAGTAAGTACGCGTCATTATCTCACCTAATAACCCCATCGAAATTAGTTGTATCCCAACTAAAATCATCATCACACTTAGAAGTAACAAGGGATTGCCTGTCATATCTGTCTGGCTTAGATATTTCATACTAACCGTTGCAATTAAACTGATAAAGCCAAGAGAAATCGAGATTAGACCAGCGGTGCCCAAGAAATGCATAGGCCTAGTAAGGTAAGAATAAAGAAACTTAACCGTGATTAAATCGAGTATCACCCTAAAAGTTCGGGTCAAATTGTATTTAGTTTTCCCTGCAACCCGAGGGTGGTGCATAACAGGAACCTGAGTAAGCCTACCACCACACATCTGAGCAAGCACTGGAATAAACCGATGCATTTCACCATATAAAGGCAAAGCAACTGCAAGTTCACGGGTCATCACCCGAATAGTGCAACCCATATCCTTAATAGAACAACCGGTAACTTTTCGAATAATCCAGTTGGCAATAAAACTAGGAAACTTGCGGAGCCAGAAACCATCTTGGCGGTTGGCCCTCTGCCCTAGCACCGCATCGAAACCGTCGTTAGCTTTTTCAAGAAGCATAGGAAGATCAGCGGGATCATTTTGCAAATCGCCATCCATCGTTGCAATAAAATCACCTTGCGAGAAATCGATGCCCGCTTGCAAAGCAGGAGTTTGTCCAAAATTTCTTCTTAGCACCACAACTTTAGCGCGGGAATCTGTCTTAGCAATTTCCGCCAATAACACAGGCGATGAATCGGTACTTCCATCATCAACATAAACCACTTCAAAGGCATCTACCCCGGAGGCGTTTGCCCTAGAGCAATAAGGCTCTAAGGCCTTGGTGATTTTTTCGTGCAAATTCCGAATATTATCCTGCTCGTCTTTTATCGGTATTATTACTGATAGCAGTGCCATTTTGCGATTCCTCCAAAGTAGTTTCTTCATTTGTACCACCATCCATCTGGACATCTTTTAAGTCCGAACCAACATCGTGACCACGCTGGCCAAGATAAAAAAAGATTCCTATCATTCCAACTGCAACATAAACAGAAAAACAAAGTATTGATAATGCCACTGCAGATTCTGAAGCGATAGCTAAAGGACTAAGCAGCACCACCGTGGCTCCTTCCCTAAGGCCCATTCCACCCAAGCTTATAGGCAGCATTGTGATCAGAGTAACGAGGGGTACCATTACAAAATAAAATGCAATCGGTATATGCAGATCCATCCCAATTCCAATCAGCATCATTATGCAAACACTCGAGACCTGAACCCAAACTGACATAGCCGTTGTAGAAACTAAAACTTGCAAGTTTCCAAAACAAAGCTTTGCACTTTTAAAAACAACCATAAGTTTTGGAACCCGCGTGGAAAACCTAGCAATTAAAGGAAGCATTGCAAACGAACCCAAGGCAACTGCACCTATCGAAAACACGGTGGCACGAACCCAAACGGGCAATTCTACCGGGCTTAATAAGGTTGCAAGCACCGCAATTACAATCAAAACCAAAACACCACTTAACCGATCTGCAAAAACTGTTAAAACCGCCTTGCTCCTACGGTTCTCTTTCAAACCATCATTCATCTTGTATGCCAAATACCAAGCTCGCACCACATCTCCACCTACAGAAGTGGGTAAAGCCAAATTAAAAAACATACCTATAAAAAAATACTTAAGATACTGATAAAAAGATCCACCAAACCCAACCGCATTCGCAAGTACTTTCCAGCGAAGGCTGCTTAGAACCTGAGTACACGCAAGTAAAATAAAAGCAGCCACCCAATAGGCAGGGCGCAAAGTTAAAAAAGACTCCATCAATTGTGCAAAATTAATCCGAGTTAGAATTAAATAAACTAAAACCAAAGTTCCAAAAACTCTTATCAAAACTTTCATTGAACAATAACCTTTGCTTCAAGAATTTCTGATCCAGCCTGATGAAATGCAGCGTGCTGCGGATCATTCATATCTATTCTAAGCAAATAAATGCCAGGTTCTGCAATCGATGGAAGGACCAAAGAAATATCAATATTTTCCCTAGGGAAAATAAGCCTCTGCATATTCCCTGCAAAACCACCCGCAACAAATGAACCATCATCTTTATGCAAATTCCATTGCAGTTTGATTCCCGCATTAACGCCTGGTTTCATAACCCAAGGCCTGATGGAAATATTTGTAGCCTTCACGAAAACCAGCTTGCTTTTGTTTTGTTCTAAATAAACGGTCTTATCACTACTTAGTAAAGTTAAGTTTGCAAGACAATCAGCAGGCACATATTCAGATTTGACCCAGTTGCGAAAAGTATCATTCGAATGAACTTTTTTTTGCTGCTTTAGATATTCTGCATAAAGCTCAAAAAATTCATCGATATGAGCGGTCCTACCCATTGCTAAATGACCATAATACAAACTCAATTGCAGCAGAGCTGTTTCCAACTTCGTATCGGTCTGCAATAACAACGACATTACAACCGCCATCCCGGTCCGATCAATGCCCTTATGGCAATGAAACAACATTGGTTTTTCGCTGCGGTCAATCACCTCAACCAACTGATTAATAGTTTTAGTTGAAGGCAACCTGCCAGCAGAAAAACTTAAGTCTTCTTGCGAAATATCACAACTGTTTATAGTTTTAACTTGATCTAAATACCAAGGAGAATTATCACAGCAGCCTCTTAAGTTCACTACGGTTTTAATGTTATTTTTTTTGATAATAGAATCTAATTTAGCACTAGAAAGCTGAGAACAGCGATAGAATTTAAGGGGTACAACTTCGTGAAAATTCCCCGCTGCAAAGATGTAGAACAGGCGGGCAGTTAATAGCAATACAAACAGGGCAAGCAACGACTTCACTATTGGAAATCGAATGCAGGAACGAATCCAAGCTAACCAAGTATGATGAATCATTTTCGAAGCAAGAACCATCGCACTTCCTTGTGCTAGTTAAAAATATCTATTCGATTATATTGTGCCAAATCTTGAACATTCCTACTAGACCGAATAAATCGGCCTAGCACCCATCTTGCCCCATCAACTCCTCTTCCCCCATTATTCAAATGGTGGTACAAATAGGAACTCTTTCTGAAAAAAGGGCGCCCCTATGACAACACTTAAGGTTCAAAAACCTTCCCGCTGGGTTTTGGCTCGAAAAAAAATATTTGCTCTTTTATTCATTTTTATCATCCTTGGAGTTGGCACAAGATTTCTAAGGCTCGGCTTGGCTTTTCCCATTTGGGGCGACGAAGCTTTCGTTGCAATTAATCTCAGCACCAACGACTACTCCGAATTAACTAAGCCATTAAGACATTATCAAATCGCTCCCTTGGGTTTTCTTTGGCTAGAAAAGACAGCATTAATTTTATTCGGCAGCAGTGAAATTGCACTTCGGATTTTACCTTGTTTTGCAAGTATTCTTGCGCTTTTCATTTTTGGCTATGCTTCTCGATCTCTTTGTTTCAGAAAAACTGCGCTTCTTGCTTTTGCTATCTTAGCTGTTTCTTACTACCCACTTAGACACGCTAACGAAATAAAACCTTATGCCTTTGATTTATTAGCAGGGACGATTTTCTTACTCGTAGGCACAAAAGCAATACAAGATTATCAAGCAGCAAAAACGATCTTACTTTTGACTTTCCTTACCCCCCTTTTACTTTTTATTTCCTTCCCCGCTGTTTTTGTAGCGGGTGGCGTTTGCATCGCGCTTTTCTTTAATATCATCCTTCAAAAAAAAACTCGACTCTTATTAACTTGGATTTTATTTGCCCTTTCAATCCTTGCATCCTTTCTTACTCACTACCTTACCATTGGGCAAAATCAGTTCCAAAATAACCTTGCTAACCATCAGGCCTATTGGAATACAGCGTTTCCACCTGCCAACCTTTTACAGTTCCCAGGTTGGTTCCTTAATGTGCATGTAGGAAATATGTTTGCTTACCCAATTGGTGGCAAGGACGGCGCAAGCACCGTCACTTTTTTGCTTTGCCTTTTTGGTATTTATCAATTACTCAAAAAATCTAAATATTCTATTCTTCTTTTACTCCTCGTACCTTTTTTATTAAACCTAATCGCTGCATTTCTGGGCCATTACCCTTACGGTGGCAGTGCGCGAATCGCACAGCACCTAGCCCCTGCAATTTGTTTACTGATGGCTATTGGTTTACGCAGCCTTTTACAATTCAGAATTGTTTCTAAATTTCGATCGACCACTTTTATCACCATTCTTTTAATGCTAGCTTTATTGGGAATTAGCCAAGGGGTTAAAGATATCCAAAAGCCTTACAAAACCTTAGGTGACAAAGAAGCAAGAACTTTGATTCAAACTGTTTGCGCAAATATTAAACCAGAGAACCCGCTGCTTATCACACAAGAACCCGACCTTATAGATCCAACCTTAGAATGGTACCTACGGGTAGAAAAAGCCAAAGTGTTATGGACACAAGAAGCTCAAGTTCCTCAAATTATTAATGAAAAAAAGCAAGCCGATTGGCTTTGGCTACCGCAACGAAAACCTGGGGGAGACACCCAACCCGAACTTATTATTACAAATTTTGTTGAGCTAAACTCTACGATCAAAAAAGAATTCTTTTTCTCGCTAGGCAGAGATTCTAAGGTAAAGCCTCAGGCAGTTTGGGTGCAATTACAATCCAAGATAAGGCAAAAAGAGTAACTTTAATGACTTATGGTTTTAAGCTAGAACGCTTTGGAGTATCCTTACGCACAAGCGTAGCTTTTAAAAGATTTTCTGCCCTTTCAGGATTACGCTCCAGATACCACGCAAGTGCCCCAAAGAACATCTGCATCTGACCCACTGTTTTTTCTGGCATTCCCATCATCGAAGCCCCCAAAGCTTTCGTAATAATAAGCGCAGCTTTACTATCCGTTTTTGCATACACCGTCATCTGATGCTTCACACTTTTGTTAATCACGCTTTCCTGATACTGCAACACGATTACCGCTTGGATGGGAATTGCAGGTAGCAAAGCGGTGGGCTTTCCTACGCCGTGTGCGTACCAAATTTTACATCCATCTCGATCAACAATCTGATAAAAGTTAATATTATTGCCGGATACTTCTTTTGAATAAAACGCCTGTGGGCCTTCCTTTTCAATACCGGAACATTTGGCCCCTAGCATTTTCCACATCGTCACCGCATGGTGCGGATTTTCTAAAAGCCATTCATAGGTTGTTGGATCGCAGTTAAAGGTTTCAGGCATACTTGTTGCCTTAATGGTGGGATCAGAAATCACCGAAAAGACTTTTTCCTGCCAAACTTCTGGAACTAAATTTTTCTGAATAAGATCAATCGGTGGAAAAGCTTTTAGTTCTCGTAACGACCCCGACCAAGTACCGGTTGGCTTGTAATCGCGTTCTAATTCACCCGCGAATCCAAAAAAGTTACTAGCTAATCCTAGGATTGAAAGAAAGGCAATGAGACAATAAGTTCGACTACCAGGCATTTGCAATCCCCCATTCTATCTATTTTGACACTTACATTTATTCTTCCCTATATTCATCGATCGCCCCAAGTACCAGCTTTAATGATTTTGCCGACTTTTCCAACTCGACACCTTGGCTTGCCTTAAATTAAACCTTTAAGCTAGATTAGGTTACTAAGGCTGAATTTGTTCTTAAGGTGGAATTGAAATGCTTAAAACTATTCGATTTGTTTTTACCCTTGCACTCCTTATTTGTTTACCCGCGATTATTGGGCTTGGTTGGTGGCAAAGAGATTACCTAATGGGTTGGTATCTAACGCATCAACTTATAAAAGCTGCTCCCGAGAATCAGGAACCTTATATTGAAGCGCTAGCACGCCTTGGAGAGAATGCGCAATACCCCGTAATTGATCACTTAGAAATTGCAACCGAATCCACTGCGCCACACATCACCCTTGCACTCAAAAAAATGATCCTATCTTGGGGGGGCACAAGCACGCCATTTTCCAAGCATTGCTTTCATCATATTGCTCGGAGGTTTGCAACCTTTTCAAAACCGGCTCAGGTAGAAACTCTTAAGCTGATGGGTTCATTACAAGATCTTACATCAAAAAATGATTCAAACCTTAAGAACAGTTGTCTAACCAAGGATTTATTAGAAGCAACGAAGCTAATTTTAGAACATATACCAGATATTAATAACCCTTTTATTTACGAGCCCGCTATTTCGCTTATCACTACCTTGATCAAAATTAATTCCGACAAAGATTTACACGCTCGTTTTTCTACTATCCTCGCTAAAGCAATTGCAGAAGCACCCGAAAAAGTTAAAATCCAAGCCATTCAGCTTGCTTTGTCGCCCGAAGCTGGCATGATTGAACTCTGCATTACAGCGTTGCAAGATAAAAATGTTGAAGTACGAAAAGTTGCAATTTTGGCTTGTGCCCCTGCAATTGATACCATCTCAGTTGATGCTTTATTACCTTGCTTGCACGATTCGGAACCAGAAATAAGGGCTTATTGCGAATCTGCCCTTATTGCACGCGGGTTAAAAAAAGAACATATCCAACTAGGCAAATTAATCACCGATCCACGGCCTTCCAAACGCCTTCAAGTTCTTGACTCCCTTATGGATGATAACGATCTAGACCAAGGGCTATGGCTTAGAAAACTTAGCCACGATTCTTCACCTGCAGTTAGGGTTGCAGCGGTACGGCTGATGAGTTTACAAGCTGGCACCGAATTACAGGATAGAATCGATCAAATGTCTCGCACTGATCCAAGTAAAACCGTTGCTGATTTAGCAAGTTATTACCTTAAAATGAACAAATCTGAATCTTTCGGCTTCGAAATTCTAGGTAATTTAGGCACAAAATGACTATTTCAATAAATTCTTCTTTTTTTCACTTATTCCGCCTTGACGCTCTTATCTTGTCTGTTAGCATAATATAAGCGAGAAATAGGCGGCATTATTCTGTCAATCTTCAGCGCGATTGATAGTTTAGCACCTGAACTTTCTGCCTGTAGGTGTCTCCAAGTGTTTGAACACTGGTTTTTTTCTGCATCACTCCCTCGCTTCTTGCAGAAACCTAAGAACACCTGTGCAGTTATTTCATTGGACTCAAGGAAGGACAGATCTATGCTAGTCCTGTCCCGAAAAAAAAACGAAAGTATTGTTATCAATAATGACATCATCATTACGGTGGTGGAAATTCGTGGTGACAAAATTCGTTTAGGGATTATCGCACCTAAAGATGTTCCGGTACATCGTCAAGAAATTTTCGATGCTATACACGGCAGGGAAGAAACTATTGAAATTAAGCCCGTTGATTCTGAAAATCAACCCGTCTAAATTCTTTGCATCTTCCTTATCTTTTGTTCGTCCATTTTTAACATCGGGTCACTTTTTAGTGGCCCGTTATTTTTCTACTTCATACTTCTTTATTTTTGACATCAAAGTCTCTCGGTGTATACCCAAAAGTTTTGCTGCTTGCGTTTGATTACCCTTGGTTTTTACTAACGCTCTTTTTATTGCCCATAACTCTAAATCTTCCAAGTTCTCTTCTGGCCTTTCTTCTATTTGACCCTTATCGAGGCTTGGGATTTCCACATCCTGCGCTTGTATTGTTGCCGAAGACGCTTGGTTCACACCACACTCAAGCACCGATTTCAACTGTCTTATATTTCCTGGCCAAGCGTATTTTTGCAACTTAATGATCACATCGGGACTTGCCAAAAACTGCTTACGATACTCCCCAGAAAATTGAACTAAAAAGAAATCTACCAACTCGGGCAAATCCTCTAAATGCTCCCGTAATGCGGGCACCCTAATACAACAAACATGCAACCGATAAAATAAATCTTTTCGAAATCTTCCTGCTGCTACTTCTTCTTCCAATTTACGGTTCGTCGCAACGATCACACGCACATCCACTTCAATTTCATCACCCCGTAATGGACGCACTTTTCCCGTTTCTAACACTCGAAGCAATTTTGATTGGCATTCCAATGGTAACTCTGCTATTTCATCTAAAAATAGTGTTCCTTCATCTGCCCGCTGAAAATAACCCGGGATCGATTTATTCGCCCCTGTGAATGCACCTTGTATGTGACCAAACAATTCAGCATCCGCCAAGCTTTGCGTAATCGTTGCGCAATTAACTGAAACCATCGGCCCTTGGCTTCTAGAACTTTTGTTATGTAGCTCTAAAGCTACCAACTCTTTTCCTACCCCACTTTCGCCTGTAATTAACACCGTTGATTTTCTGGGAGCCACCTTTTGTATTTCAAGTTTAACTTTCTTTATCGCTGCACCTGATCCTACTATTAAATTTTTATCATACCCTACGATCATCTTTAGCCTTGAATTATCAGCTTCTAAAGCTCTACGCTGCCTTAGCATATACAATCCGTTGGCTAAGCATTCAACTAAGTATTTTCCGAATCTTACTACTTTTTTGCTAAACAACCTTTTGGAACTATACAAGTGAATAGCGCCGAGGATATGGACCTCGCCATCTTTTATTGATTTGACTTGCAACAAAAAACAGACCGCATCCCTCAAGGACTGCAAGCTTTCCGACTCAGCCAACACTTGTTCTTCAAGAAGCCATATATTTTGCTGCCTTCTTATTGCTTCGATTGTCAATGTTTTACTTAATTCAAAATCTAGGCTTGTTTCTACAGGAAGCACTTGTTTAGGAATAAACTCTTCTTGATCAAGGCTGATAAATCCAACTTTTTCTGCAACGCTATGCTTTAGAAGTACTGCTAAGGCTTTTCCTACAAGTTCCCTTGGATTATCTTCCAGCACCGATTCACTTACAAAAGAAAATAAAATCGCCAATTCATCCAACATAAATTTAGTAGAGGAAGGCTCTACAATTTCCTCAGTTGACACATTTATTTTACTTTCAACCTGTAACCCTTCTGCTAAGGTTTTGTTGTTATCTTCAATCCCTTGGGGAATTTGCTCATAAACTATTAAGTAATCGCCAATATTTATTCTGGTCGGACTTACCAACTGAACCGTATCCATTATCCTTTCGCCATTGACTTTAGTTCCATTCTTTTGGCTATGGTTTTTTAGATGGTAGGCACCTGATTTAAAATAAACTTCTGCGTGAAACCGCGAGGCATGTTCATCTTGGATAACAAGGTGATTTTGGGGGTTTCGCCCTAAGGTTACGGGTTGCACTTTAGAAAGTACAACCGTATTTGGTGCTCCATTACCTATTTGAAGGACTAGTCGGGCGTCCATAATCCTCTCCAAACTTATATTGGTGAATGATTTATAATTAAACATAAATTGCAAGGAACGCAATAAAAGAATTAGAATTGCTTTGGAAGTTTTCAACCTTAAGGTTGACCAAGAAGGCCAAGACCGTTAAGATAATTGGTTCAACAAGGCCCCTTCGCCAAGTGGTAAGGCCGCGGATTGCAAATCCGCTATCCCCGGTTCGAATCCGGGAGGGGCCTCTTAAGACTCTCTCAGACTTCCTTGGACAAATCGTCCCAATCCATTGACCAATAACACTTTATGAAGTTACAATGCATCTCGTCCATTTTGGGTAATTGGACAAGATAGCCCTTCCTTCCCCTCCTTCCCCGCTGAGTTAGGGGTAAACTGGGGGTAAACAAGGGGTAAACAAAACCCACACAGTACACCGCTATGCCTCCTACGGCACTCTGGAGCAAATATGGGATACCTCAAAAAGCAAATCACAACCTATTGGGTCGATGCAAAGGGCAAACGCGTCCCCAAGGGAACACCCAAAGCAAAGAAAGAACAAATCAAATCCCCCAAGTGGTACGGGTTCTTCAATTCGAAAGGCAAGAAACTTGCCTTCCCACTTCACCGGGATAAACGAGTTGCCGAAAAAATGCTCAAGGACCTAGAAGCCAGTCAATATAAAAACGATCTGGGCCACGTCAGTCCCTTTGCAAAATACCTAAGTCGACCCATCACCTACCACCTTGACTGGTATTCCTTGTTTCTAAAAGAAAAAAACCGGAGCGAACGATACCTGAAAGATTGCAAACGCCTGATCACCGCCACGCTCATCCATTTCAAATTAATTGAAACCGAAGACGACACCTGGCAATCAAAAATCACCTCATGCAAAAACCTGCAAGATCTGATCAGCATCGATGTCGAAGATTTTGATTTATACCTCGCAAGGATGGCACTCAGTGGCAGAACTAAAAACACCTACCGAGGTGCAATCTCAAGTTTTCTGACTTGGCTGGTAAAAAAGCGCATGTTGGAAAGCAACCCCATTCTTTTGGTGACCAAATCCGATGAATCTAGGAAACGAGTCATACGTCGATCGGAATCAGAATCCAACATAATGAAGCTCTTGCAATCAGCCAAGGATCGACCCCTAGCCAAATTCAGGGAAAGGTGCATGAAGGGCAATCCAACCATGGATGGAATAACAATAAGGGAAACAAAAAAACATTTGGAATTAATAGGCTTCGGTAGGGCCCTGCTTTATAAAACCGCAGTGTTAACAGGATTGAGAGCAGCAGAACTTCAAAGAATCAAAGTTCATTTTTTGGAATCAGGTACGGATCAACCAAAATTATTCACCCCAGGGACAATCACCAAAAACAAAAAGGATGCAGCATTCCTTCTTCGAAAAGAATTTGCGGAAGAACTTGACTCTTGGGTGAAACAAACAAACCGCAAACCAACGGACCCGCTATTTTCGGTGCCCAGAAACTATCTGCGCAACTTCAAGAAAGACTTACTGTTCGCATCGATACCATTCCTGGACACCCAAGGAAGGAAGTTTGATTTTCATGCACTTCGAAAAACCTGCAATGTCTTAATGGGAAAGGCTAAAATCAGCCCCACCCTTAGGCAGAAACACATGCGCCATAGCGATATTCGCCTGACCTTGGAAACTTACGATGATGCCGATTCTTACGATCAAACAATAATAGCAAGCAGCTTACCGGAATTTAAACTAATCGATAGTGATGATAAAAAATTGTGAGTGGCACCAAAAATGGCATGATATAAAAATTGAACCTTAATACCCTAGTCACCATACAGACCTTAAGGCATGATAATCTCATGCCTAAGAATTAGTGTTGGCGAACCTAGCGGAAGATAAGCTAACCACGCTGATCCCAAAACCACAGCATTCGAAAAAGCTAAGGCAATGAGGCGAACTTCGTATGGGCCAGAGTATATCTGGATAAACCTAGGACTTATGCTTATTAATAAAATTATCAACATCCCTAGGATCAAATCTCACGGTGCCATTAATTTTAATGCATTTAAGTTTGTTGGTTTTACGATTCCGCATGCGGTCAACAGTTTTAACTGAAACCTGCAAATGATTCGCAACTTCCTGCTTAGTTAGAAGCTCTTCCATGATAACCTCCTAGGTTTTTTTCTTGATTGCCAAGGCGACATAATCCGCCAAATGTATCTCCACCAACCCCTCGAGAACATCCCGAGGGTCCACCTGCCTTAAAGCCGCTGCAATTTTCAAGGCAGCAACTATTTCATGCTTTAAATCAAATTTGATTGTAAAGCGTTCTTTCAAATTAGCCATAAACCGCTCCTTCTTTTAGTCACCTAGATCCTGCATTACCCATGAAGGATCAATCATATCACACAGGTTTATGGCATGCAAGCCAGGTCGGTGATTTTTATAAAGAAATAATTTGTTCGATTTTAAGAATTCCATCGCCTTGCAGGGGTATTTGCCTAATTATTGCGGCAACCAAAGGGCGTAATTTCAAGGAACCAAAGGTAAATATTGGCCGCATCTCCCTATTAAAGGACAACCGTGGACAAGTGTTTGGTTCTTACAACATTAATTTTCTTTTTGGTTAATAATTTAGAAGTGAGGAGGCAATAACGGAAAAATTTACAACCCGCTAGCGCCTCATCACTGCAAACACACGGAGGTTTAGCATGTCAATTAATTTACAGCCACCACTTTTGGCTAGAAACGGAAACAGCCTAAAAGTGCTTGGAATCGCACGAATCTCTACGGTTCATCAGAACGCCTTAAGCCTTGACGACCAAGAACAGTTATATCGTAAATGGCTCACCCAAAACACCGATTTACCTTACGAACTTTTCATGATAACTGGCCGGGGAAGTGGCGAAAACCTAGATCGAAAGGAATATTTGCTAGCTCTTGACTCCATAGAAAATGGGCACTACGATTTAGCAATCTCCGAGGATCTTTCGAGGGTCTCTCGCAGGGTTCACTCCATAATATTTTGTGAACTATGTGAAGATTGTTCGACTCGCTTTGTTGCGATTAACGACAACATTGATACTGGCATGGAAAATTGGCGCCTTAATGCCGGATTCGCAAGTATGCGCCACGAGATGTCCAACACCGATACATCAAAACGAATTCGCAGATCTTTGAGAAATCGTTTTGAAAATGGCGGGGTCTTAGGTGTTCAAGTTTTTGGGATCATCAAACCGCTGGGCGCAAAAAAAGATTCTGAATTATCAAAGGATCCAGATGCCCAATGCACCTACGATGAAATGTTTCGCTTGTTGGAAAACGGGGCCAGCTACTCGGAAGTTGCTGATTGGCTTAATAATAGCAAGGTGAAACTTCCACCCTACGCCCGATCAAAAAAATGGACCTGCAGTTTGATAACGCAACTAATTCATAACCCCATTCTTAAAGGGTTGCGGGTTCGCAATCGAAAAATAAGCAAGCGAATCAATAAGTCCGGGCGACATAGATCAGTGCTAGCCCCACCCGAAGAATTGCTAGTTCGCGATTGCCCACATCTCGCTTTTATTGAACCCGCAAGATATGACTTACTAATCAAAAAGCTTGATGAGAAAAATGCAAAGTATCGCCGCAAAGGCACCGCTGGCATTGACCCTAGAAAAAATGTCTCAAGAAAAAGAACCATCTGGCCTGGACAGCACATCGACTGCGGGGTCTGCGGAAGACTTTTGGTTTATGGCGCACATGGCCAGAAAAACAGCCTTGCTTGCAGCGGTGCAGTGAAATACAACTGCTGGAATTCCACCTCGATCAATGCCACCAAGACAGGGAATAAAATCATCACCGCCATCGAAAAAGAGATTTCATCCCTCAAGGACTTCGATAAAATTCTCTTGAAGGAAATCGAGGAGGAGCTCAACAATACCAAAAGTAACAATTCCCAGCGCCAACGAAAACTGCAAGCCCAGCAGGATGCCAACGACAGGCAAATAAAAAACATCCTAGGCGCAATCCGGGAGACAGGACATTCCGAAAGTTTGTTAACTGAATTAAAAACTCTAGAGGCCACAAAAGTTCAATTAACATTTGAGTTAAATAGTATCCTAGCAATGTCCACCTTGAAGCCAAAAATGCCTTCCATGGAAGAAATAAAAACTATGGTTTTAATGAGCATGAGTTCTCTCGCAATTAATTCCCAGGAATTTGGCAGACTATTAAGGCAATTAATTGACCGGATAGTCGTTCTTCCTTTCCAGCATTGGGATGGCGGTTCACCTGTCTTGCGGGCTTACTTCAAAATAAACTTAGCAAACTTGTTGCCTCAGATTCCTGGAATGGAAATTTTTGCAACCGCTCTAAGCAAAACCATGGTTGTAGATTTATTTGACCCACCACAAAGGGAGGCTTTCCGCACGGAAGCAGCCAATCTGATTGCATCTGGAAAAAATCAACGCGAAGCTGCAAAAATTCTTGGCATCACTTCTACTGCTGTACAAAAAGCTAAGGACCTGCATAAAAGGATGGAGCAGGCAGGAATTACTTTTCCATACATCCAACTCATTGAACCACCTCCAGAAAACCGCAAGATTCGTAGACACAAGCACCCCAGATACAAGTTTGATCCTATTAACCGACCAGACCCTTCCAGCCCAGAATCTTAAATAAGCTGGTTAGTTTAAACACTGTTTATTTTAAACTAAACAGTGTTTAAACCAAGGCCCCCGCCATGTAATCAATGGCGGGGGTCTTTTTTTTGCAATTTCAAATACCCCTTACCAAGGAACCCCATGGATACCAACAATTCAGACAAAAGCCTCACAACTGCTCAAGCCAAACAAAATGAAATCCAGACTATTTTGCACCAATTAATTCGAATGCTTGCAATTGAAATTGCGACCAAGATCAAGGCCACCAAAAATTAAAACGAATTAGAAAGATTTAATGCCTTACTTGGAAAGGTAGCCATTCAATCGATGGCTGCCTTTTCTAACGACCAGAGATTTTTTTAGCTATTGGCTGCCGAAAATGCCATCAAGGTTTTCTTCCAGTCCACAGATGAGAACTGAACGAATACCTTGATGGCGGAATGTTTAAATTCTGCGGCATTTATGCGAATTTGAGATGAATCATAATTATTTACCTGCTCACTGGCGCTAATTTAGGGGGCATTGATCTAGATTACTGATTCAAACATTCTTTAAGAATTAGAACCAAATGACATTTAGGAAGTAAGAGGGGAAAAATTCCCACTTGTGCCAAAAAAACTTGCCGGTTGTGAAGCCCTTATGACTTATGCTTCCTTATGATTTTTTAATGAATAATCTCAATGCTCATCCGAATAACCGAAGAAGGTTGCTAATTGCCCGAAGGAAAAACCCATAAGCTGTAAAGCTATAAATACTAAGCAATAATTACGGAGTCTTCGCAAGCCGGAACCACCGAGCAGCTTCCTTTTTATCCTTTTTTACCCCTTCGCCATTGGCATAGCAAAGTCCAAGGTTGTATTGGGCATCAGCATTCCCCTGATCAGCCGCAAGTTTATACCACCGAATTGCTTCCTTTTTGTCCTCTTTTAACCCTGCGCCACTACCATAGCAAAATCCAAGTTTCATTTGGGCATCAGCATCCCCCTGCTCAGCCGCAAGCCGAAACCACCGAGCAGATTCTTTTTTATCCGCTTTTACCCCATCGCCACTATAATAGCAAAGTCCAAGGTTGAATTGGGCATATGCAAGCCCTTGCTCAGCGGCAAGTTTATACCACCGAACTGCTTCTTTTTCATCCTCTTTTAAACCTGCGCCACTATAATAGCAAATGCCAAGATTCAATTGGGCCTCTGCATCCCCTTGCTCAGCGGCAAGTTTATACCACCGAACTGCTTCTTCCTTATTTTCAGCTACTCCTTCGCCACGGGCATAGATAACTCCAAGCCGGAATTGGGCATTTACATCCCCCCGCTCAGCCGCAAGCCGATACCAACGAGCAGCTTCCTTTTTGTCCTCTTTTACCCCTTTGCCATAGGCATAGCTAATGGCAAGGTCGACTTGGGCACGGGCAAGCCCCTGCTCTGCCGCAAGTTTATACCACCGAACTGCTTCTTCCTTATCTTCAGCTACTCCTTCGCCACGGGCATAGATAACTCCAAGCCGGAATTGGGCATTTACATCCCCCCGCTCAGCCGCAAGCCGAT